>Ga0181388_1000048_pt1 | contig 33721 bp, 52 predicted proteins | sample 11SPOviralmetaG_FD_130120 | JGI IMG/M metagenome (GOLD analysis project Ga0181388, IMG submission 130120) | Marine viral communities from the oligotrophic San Pedro Time Series (SPOT) site, San Pedro Channel, CA, USA - 11 SPOT_SRF_2010-05-17 | ecosystem: Environmental > Aquatic > Marine > Strait...
ACCGAGGAAAATTTTGTGTGAGACCCCCCTACGTACACAGCGGGGGGCGGGGGGCAAGGGGTCGTTTTTTCTGCCCGGCCATGGTTTTGCGCGCTGTACATAAGCAAATCAACCTTTGTTTTCCTGTACGTCAAAATAACGCACTACGTCAGACAGTGCTGGCACACCAGCACGCCTCTCTATCGCTTGGTCGCACACCGCAAGCGTAGCGGCACGCACATCGTCAGCCGATACGTCACGCAATGCCAGCCGCCGGGCGTGCGCTATCTCATTATCGTACAGCCTGACCTGTCCTGTCGCCTGTTGGACGGCGCGCAAGTAGGCGTGGCAGAGTTCGCCAGCGTGCGTGTCTGTCTGTGGTTGTGCATCCCCCAGACCCCCTATCTCTTTACTGGTATCATCCTCTTGGTCTGCGCGTAGCTGTAGCGCTTTGGCGGTGTGTATATCTTCATAGGTTGGCAATGGTTCATCACCCTTCCACAACACTTGATATCTGTTTGTTTTCCACCCGCTGGCTGTCTCTTGATAGTCCTTTGGGTTTAGCTGTCGCACATAGTTACCAGCCTTTAAGCGCTTCATAGCTTCCAGAATGCTCTTTCTTTCCGCATAGCCGCTCACTGAGCATAGGGTATCGAGCGATGGCCAGCATACCCCAGCACGATTAACAAACGCACACAGCGCGCCCAGAACGCGAAACTCACGCTCTTTTAGCTTGCGGTCACCACACGCACGCATTGGCATGACACTGTACGGGCGCTTGTTTTCAGAAAGGGATTTCGTCATCGAGCTTGTCCTCTAAGTCTGTTTTCTTCACAGCGCTCACCGTTGCACCGGGGAACGTATCCTTTACCTGCACGGCTAGCGTGTTTTGCTCTGACCACTTGGCCAGTATCACCGCCACCTCTTGCACACAATACACCAGCGCGTCTGGCATGTCCTCTTTGATAGGCTTCACAGCCTGTTCATCACGCGCTATCGCAACGACCTTGCCATCAGCATGCGCTGTCCACACATCCATGCCAATCTCTTTACCGCCAAGCGCGATGGCTTCCTTCTCCAGCGCACCATACGCACGCAGTGTCACAGCCACATGATGTTCTACATCTACCGCCGCATCACGATGGATAGCATCGTTGAGTTTATCCATCTGTTGCCAGAACCTACCCCGCAATTCAGGTGACACAAGGTTGGGCAATCTCTCCACACCCCAGCGGCGTTCATAGTCAGACACAACCCGGTCATATTCCGTGAGGTAGTTTTGTATCTTCCGATACGTTGCCTCACTTGTCACCTTGGTTCCCATCATTCGCCGCAATGCTGTAGCATCAGGCTTCTTTACTCTTCTCATCCTCTTACCCTTTTCCGTGCTGTGCGTGCGTGCGTGCGATAACCATAGGGATTATCGCACAACACCACGCGTGCGACTTCAGCGTGCGACCGTGCGATTTAAGGTTTTTACAGTCGCACGTTTCCTTATAACTCTTTGTATTCCCACACATAGCTTCCCTCTATCACAATCGCACGCTTTGTCTGCAACGCATCCCGTGCATCTCTGCGCCTAGAACGCGTGCTATCAGGTGTTTTCGCACGGTGTTTGTCGTGCCATGCTGTCACCGGCACGCGCTCCTGACCCAGTTCGACAGACAGATTACGCAGTGCTTGCAGGGCTATCTTCTGCGGCTCTGTCAGCTTCGCACTACGCGGTTTCTTCTCCGGCATATCAGCCTGTGTCATCACCACGCTGACATCGTCTATCAGCGCCACCGGGGTCATCGTAAACGCCACGTCCGGCATTGGCTCTGCGTCCTTCTGCTTCTCCGTCGCTAGCGTCACCGTCTCTTCTAGCTTGCTCACCTTGATGCTTGTATCCACAGCACCCAACAGCGCCGTAGACCCACGCATGCCGCGTGCCGCGTCCTTGCCGCTGTGATGTATCGCCACCACCGCACATTCGCAGTGGCGCTTTACTATCTCACACGCATCCACAAACAGGCCCATATCCGTTGCGCTGTTCTCATCACCGCCGAGCAGGGCGCGCGCTACAGTATCCACAAACACCGCGCTAAACTTTGTGTCGAGGTTGTCTATCGTGCGCAGTAGGCGCTCCACATCCTCTGGTTCGCGGAACCTCACCGCCGTGGGCAGAACATAAAACGGCACATCCGCTGTTAGCTTGTGATGCGCTTGCCATGCCTTGATACGCTTGCCCAGACCGCCAACACCCTCGCCAGCTATGTACAGCACTGCGCCACGCTGCACAGGGTTATTGTGCCACGCCTTGCCATACGCCACTGACAGCGCCATGTCTATCGCTAGGAATGATTTACCAGCCCCCGGCTCACCGTACAGCACGCTAAACCCATGCTTGGTTAGTAACCCATCCACCAGCCATTCCACAGGCGGCATGTTACGCAGATAGTGTACATCATACACATCGAATACGTCTGGGCGTTCTGCCGGCGCTTCCACGACCTCTGGCGCCTGTTCAATCGGCTGCGCCGATGTGACCAGCGCCGCTAGCTCTTCCTTCGTACCACCAGCCTGTAGCCAATCGTAAACGTCTTGCTTATCGTCCAAGCCCGGCAAGTTAACGCAGTTGATAGAGTTAACCACGGGCAACAGGTTTGCCGCCACTACGTCAGCATGTGCCTTGCCAGCCTCGTCAGCGTCAGGCAACACCACAACGTCACGCCCGGCAAACCATTTATTGAGATCCGCGTGCCAGTTCTTCGCACCGCCATGACTGGTTGTTGCTACCGCACCCAGCTTCTTCATTGCGTCTGCGCACTTCTCGCCTTCCACCACAAATATCTTTTTGTTCGGGTTGGCCATGATGTCAGGCAGATTATATGGCACTGGGGTAACGTCCTTGACGTTCCACACCCAGCCGCCCTTGCCGTCAGGTCTGCGCTGCCGAAATGTCTTTGGCTCGTATCGCACGACCTGATAGATGCACTCGCCATACTCATCTATGTAGTCGTATGCCTTACTCATGTACCGCGCTGGCTGGATGGTCTGTTGCACTTGCTTGGCTATGCCGAATTGCTTTTCCAGTATCTCCGGCAGACTGCGTAGCTGTGCGCCCTCATTGATGCGCACCATGTCTATGACCCCGCCGCCTTCGTTGGCCTCGAAGTCAAACCATGTGCCTTTGCGCAAGTCCACACTGCGTGACCCATGCGTACCCCAGCGCAGTTCATGGCCGCGCTTTTCCTTTGGTTCGCCCCAGTAATGTCTGGCTATCTGCTCTATATATGCTGCTATATTCTGTGTCATCTTATTCCCTCTTCCCCTTTGGAAATGGTAGGGCGCTGGCAAAGGGAGGAAACCCAGCGCCCTACCAACTGCTAGAACAGGTCAGCGCCACTCGTTGCTGGCTGTTCAACAGGCGCATCCGGCGTTGGAGCCGGTGCGCTAGGTGCTTCCGCACCATCAAATGCCGATGGACGCTCTGTCCACTGGCTGATTTCCCACACCGGCACCTTGAAGCGCTGTTCGCCTTGCGGGGTGTTTACGGTTGTAGTCTTTGTGGCTGTCACCTTCATCACAGCACACAGGCCGGGGTTGTTCGCACGTTCAGCCTCGTATTGATTGTGTAGCTGGTCAAACGCAGACTGCACCATCTTCGACTGACTACTGAACTCACGCAAGCCTATCTCGCGGTTCACCAGCTTCACGCGAAACGCAGACTTGTGGTCTGGTGTCGGCTTGTCTGGCATGCGCTCACCCAGCTTGACCATGTGGAAGTCTGGGCGGTTGGCAACGAATGCCATATAGCCGACCTCGATGTTTTCCATGTCAATTGCTACCTCAAACGGCAACGCCATTTCGATGCTCTCACGCACCCATTCGCCGTTTACGTTCTCGCTTTCAACCCGGTAGAACTCACCCACCTTCGCATCAAACTTTATTATTGGCGTGATGTTGCCACCGCCGCCGCTTTCATTTACTAAACCAAGTGCCATTTTATTTTCCTTTACACTTTACTGACCAGTTGCGCTGGCCTCGCATTGCCGTATGGCAATCCCTATTTGCATTGCAATTTTTGGCACGATCGCATTGCCTAATCCTTTAAGTCTGTCCACCCTTCTGGGTACCCCATTAGCCACTCGACCCACTGGGGGTTCAGGCTTCCACGTTTCCACTCGTCCGGGGTAGTCCCCCTGACCTCTGGGTGATTTCCTAGCATACCCTGCATCTTCCCGGCTGGCGTTCCAGCCGCATCCTCGTTGGCTGTCGGTGTTGGCCACATTTTCACTGTATCGGCTAGATTGAGGCTGTGACTGCTCTTGCCGTCTTTTGCTAGCCGCCTGCCGTTCTGCGTCAGTGTCATGTTGCTGTGTTCTATTTCTTGGGTCGTTGGTGTCGGCCACATTTCTGGCAACGATCCAGACGCGATCGCGTCTGTGCGGGGCATCGACACCACAAGCCGGTACAATAAAGCACCGTGCGGCGAACAAATCGGTTTCCAAGTCAAGTAGCACTTGGTCGAGACCCATGGAGACATGACCATAAACATTTTCGAAAACGCACCAAGCGGGTCGTTTTTGTGCAACAATCTCGCGGATGTGCGGCCAGATGTGGCGGTCATCTTCCGCGCCGAGGCGCTTCCCGGCTTGTGAGAATGGTTGACATGGATACCCGGCAGTAAGAATTGTATCTCGTCCCCCGGCTGAGATTTTTTCTGGCTCATTTGCTAACACCTTTACATCTTCTTCGATTGGCACATCAGGCCAATGCTTTGCTAATATCTTGCGCGACCACGGCTCAATGTCGCAGAACATGGCTGGACGCGACAGGCCAGCCCATTCAAACCCCAGCGCAAATCCACCGATGCCCGAACATAAATCTATATGACGCATCATTTGTTTGGCCGCCTGTTTGAGCTACGCCGCTTCATTGCGATGCGTGCTGTGTGCGCAGATATAACAGAGCTACGCCACTTTGGGTTGCGCCATCTGTTGTTTACATCATGCCTGTCGTTGGCGTCAAACAACGCCTCACGCTGTTTCTTTAAATACGCGGCAAACTCTTCTACACTCATATCACTCGCTAGTTTCATTGCACATCAACTCCCTTGCTACCATGCAGAAATCGTCAAACGTCATTTCGACCGCATACTTCCAGTCGTATCCATCGCCGGGCTGTCGCTCAAACGTGGCCAACATTGCCAATGCCTCGATAGGCACGCGCCAACGTTCCGGCAATCTATCGAATTTATAGACAAGCGCTGGTATCTTGCCGGCCTTGGTTGCCGCCACGCAAACCTGATCCCAATGAGCCGGCGAGGCAAACGTGCTACCCTGCCGGTATCGTTTGCATTCAATTACAAACGGGAACGCGTCATCTTCACAAGTCAGGTCAGGCAAGCCAGCCTCTGCCCACTGGTCTAGCACCCGGCGAAACTCCAGCCCAAGCGCATCGTGCAGCCTGTTCTTCACATCACGCTCAAACGATGCGCCCTTGTTGCGAGAGTTAACCATTGCGTGCCGCCGCTATCACCCGGTCTAGGTCAGACCCGTCTTTGGTCAGGCGCTTTTCTAATTCTTGCGCCAGTATCTCGTCAGCCAGTGACGCCATCGAGCGATGCGCCGACTGTTCGACTGCTTCCTTCAGCATCAAAACCGTCTTGGTTCTGAGCCGTAATAGTGTTGGTTTTGTCTGTGCCATGATATCGCCCTGATATTTTTTTGCTATCTACCCTTGAACTTATGATAGCAAGGTGATATATAATAGTTGACGGCACGTTGACCGTCAGTTGAAAGGGAAAGAAAATGTTAGACCGAATCAAAACCGCATTTACCGAAGTTGACCAGAAGATGCTGGAAACTCAGATGGCATGGGCTATGGAGCGCATGGATGCTCTGAAGGAATACACAGACAGCTACGACAGAAAGTCTGGCTCTTGTTACACCACAGGCGCTCACGAGGTTTGCGGTGGCAAGACTTGGTACAACGTCTTTTTTGGACGTAACAAAGATATGGTTGCTGAGTTAATCGTCAAAAATGTTGAGGCACTTATCGAAAAGCGTAACGCCCGTATCGTTGCCGCTTTGACCAAGAAGGGCGTAACAGAACTGCCTGAGTTCACAGTAAAGCACGATGGCAACGGCTGGTCTGGCAAGTTCGATGTGGCTGGCAACACAGTGACAATCGAAACAATCCTTGCTGGTGGCTACCATATCCAGTGTCTGCACCAGCGAACCCTAGTAAAAGTAAAGGCGGCGGCTTAACAGCCCCGCCCAGAAGATTTGTAAGGGAGCATAACAATGAAATTTATCGTCTACTACCGCGTATCTACTCAGCGTCAGGGCCAATCCGGCCTTGGCCTTGAGGCACAGAAGCACGCATGTGCGCACTATGACATTGTCGCTGAGTACACAGAAGTCGAAAGCGGCAAGAAGTCCAACCGCCCGGAGCTAGCCAAGGCATTGGCGCACGCCAAAGAGATAGGCGCGACCCTGCTCATTGCAAAGCTCGACCGTCTGGCGCGTGATGCACGTTTCGCGCTTGAGCTAATGGACAGCGGCGTGCTGTTTAAGTTCGCCGATATGCCAGACATCGACAACAGCACACCGCAAGGCCGGTTCTTCATTACACAGTTTGCGGCTATGGCAGAGCTAGAAGCCGCCATCATCAGCGAACGCACCAAGGCCGCGCTAGCCGCAGCCAAGCGCCGTGGCGTAAAGCTCGGCTCACCTGACCCAGCCAAGGGCGGCTCAGTGACCGGCAAGCAACGCGCTAGCGCCACCGCACAGGTAGCGCCGCAAGCCATGCCTATCATTAACGCATTGCGCAAGGCCGGTCAGAGCCTACGCGCCATCGCATCCGCTCTTAATGAAGAGCAGATACCAACCGCCATGGGCGGTCAGTGGCACGCATCCAGCGTGCGTAACTTAATCAATGCATAAGGGGATTATCATGCAGAAAGTTGCGGGAATATTATTTACATATGCGCTTCTCAGCCTGTGGGTTATGGGCTGGGTGGACATCTTCGGGCCAGAATACACTTGGTGGAATTTTATTTATCTGATGGGGAATTGATATGGAAATCATCACACGCAAAGAGGCACAGGAACAGGGGTTGCCTCGATACTTTACTGGTAAGCCGTGCAAGCATGGTCACGTTTGTGAGTTCTATTGCCGGAGCGGCGCGTGCGTTGACTGTACGGCATCGCGTGTTAATGCAATCCGCATCAAGGCCAAATCTAAGCGTAAAAGCTCTGGCATATACAAGCTAAAAGAAGCTAAAGAGCTTGGGCTAGAGTATTACAATAACGGCAAGCCATGCATCAACGGCGTTTTTGGAATGAGAAAAACAAAGCAAAAAGGGAAGTGCTTCTGTTCAGCTTGCTACAACAAATTAAAAAACCGTGCAAAGAGGTGTTTGGAAAAGAAGCGCCGGGAAGCCGGTGTGCCACCGCGAACTTTTAGAACAGAACAGCAAAGAAATGACACATACAAAAAGTGGGTGGAAGAAAACAGGGCAAGGGTGAATGAGCAGCAAAGGAAATGGCGGCAAGCCAACAGGAAAAGACTGCGCCCTTACCAATCTGCTTACAATGCAATACGTTGGAAGAGAACTAGCATAGTGCTTGCAAGGATACATTTTGACAAGATTTTGTCGGTTTACAAGAAAAGGGATAAGGTAACAATGCAGACCGGCGTAGAACATCACGTTGATCATATCGTTCCGCTTTTAGGCAAAAATGTATGCGGCTTGCACGTTCCTTGGAATATGCAAATTTTACCAGCAAAACAAAACAGAATAAAATCCAACAAATGGGAGACAAACTAATGGTCGGAAAACTTACACCTGACAACATGCTATCAGCCTCGCGCATCGCGCAGTTGATGGGTCAATCACCATACGCAACGCAAAACGAATTGCTTGCTGAGTTCATAGACCGCGATGCTGGCAAGGAGCCGGAGCCGTGGGAAGGCAATGAGCTTACGCGCTGGGGCGACATCCATGAAGGCGCGGTTATTGCAGAAACATCCCGGCGCCTTGGCCTTGTTGATGTGCAAGCAGACTTCGAGCAAGCGTTTTTCCATGACAAGCTGCGCATGGCGGCATCGCTGGACGGCATGGCTACCGGCACGCGCATGGTGAAAGAGGATCACGCGCAGGGCATTATAATCCCCGGCGTTGCAAACGCGTTCTCAACAGCCGACAAAAAATTGTTGCTGGAAATCAAGACAACGCAGCAAGCGGCGGAAGATTTGCCGCCACCACATCGCGGTGTGCTACAGCTACAGGCGCAGATGATGTGCGCCGGTGCAGACATGGGCGCGGTGTGTGTACTCTATCGCGGCTCAACCCTGCGCATTTTCCTGTATCACGCTGACGCTGGCGTACAGGCACGCATTGCACAGGCTATTGAAGAGTTCGAGCAACGCCGCGCAGACATAGACTGGTATCCGCTAATGAACCCGGCTGATGGCAACGTGGCCTACAGCCGTGTCGATGATGTGGCACAGCCTTTGGACGTATCAGGCGGCGAGGTTCAGGACGCTATCGAGGCTTTGCTTGAGGCGAAGCGCGCTAAAAAAGAATGCGATGAGGTTATCGCTGACGCAGAAACGGTTATCAAGGACTATATGGGCAACCATGAAGAGGCAAACACCGTTGTGGATGGTAAGCGTGTGATAGTTAAATGGGGCATGCGCAACATGAAAGCTACGCAAGAGAAGGTAGTGCCGGCAAAGCCAGCTATGCGCGTGCGTCAGAATGCTTTAACCGTGAAGGAATTGGGCGATGCGTAAAATGGTACATGGGGATTGCTTTGAGCAATTCAAAAACATACAGGACAACACTTTTGATGTTGTTTTAACATCGCCCCCATATAACAGAAAAAGAAACGACAAGTATGAGCATCACAAAGACGTTACAAATGACTATTTTTCTTTTTTGCAAAAATCAATAAAGGAATGCTTGCGAGTTTGCAGTGGCAATGTTTTCTTTAACGTTCAAAAAAATAGTTACAACAGAAGTGATGTTCATAAAGTTATGGGCGCGTTTGCCAGTGAAATAATAGAGGTAATTGTTTGGCATAAGAGTAACCCAATGCCAAACCCTCATGTCATAAATGCTTATGAGTATATTTTGGTTTTGTCTGAAGCCAACAAATCCTTGAAGGCAAACAAAACATACACACTCAACCACTTTACAACCCCGGTATATTCATCAAACCCATATAAAAAAATACACCGGGCTGTTATGCACCCAGAGGCGTGCGCTTTTATCTTGCAAAATTTTTGCTCTAAAAACGACTATGTTTTTGACCCGTTTGCTGGCACAGGAACAACTGGCGTTGAGGCAATAAAGCTAGGTATGAATTTTTACGGCGTTGAGTTAAGCGAAGAATATTTCGATATAGCAAGCAAAAGGATTAGCAATGTATAGAATGACACCGGCCCAGCATCGCGTTCTGAGCGCTATACAGGCGCTATCTGAGGCGCAGGGGTATGTTCCTAGCTATACACAGCTAGCGGCCACCCTGAACATCTCTAAGCAAGCTATTGGCAAGCACGTTGAAATCATGTGCGACCGGGGCATATTGCGAAAAACCTACGGCCAGCGCCACACGCTGGAGATAGTACGGGGCGCGCAATAGCGCCCCTTACTTTGTTAGCTTCTTGTACTTTTCGAATGACCTCATTCCACCCAAGCCGAGCATACCCAACAATATAGTCATTAAGCTGTCCATATCAAATGCCGGGTATGAAACGGGGGGATACCCCATATAAGCGGTCACCACATCTGCGGTAGGAAACAAAATAAAATGAGCGAATAACGCAATCCCGCAAGACCAGCCAATAAAGGGCCGCCATCCCGCCACAAAAACATTTCTGGACTTCGCTTCTTCTGCGTTGATAGCTAGCTGCCCTTTTGCTAATTCTTGGGCATGGCGCTCTGCCATCGTTGCCACCTGATGTGCCAACTCATTCTTCTTATCTTTATCCTCAACGAACTTGCCAATCAGCTCTGTGGCTGGGCCTATCAATGCTTGTAACATCAGTCTATAAACTCCAATATGTTGCCGTCTTGCACTTTAACTTTTAGCTCTTTGCATGACCACTTCTGGTCAAAGTTATTAGTGTGACCTACGTTACGCTTAATCTTTCTGCGTACCGACAAGCACTCAGACAAAGATTGATAAGGCGTGTACTCTACCTTCTCGCCACCCATAACCAATAATAATACAAAGGTTAGCTCAATCACCGTTCCGCAACTTCTCTATGTTTTCTTCTAGGCTCGTTATACGCTTCTCGTAAAATTCTAATGTAAGTTTTTGTTGCTGGTCATACGGCGCACGACCTTCTTCAATCTCTGTTTGCAACTTCTCTAACTCAGTGGCGATGTGTTCTATCAGCATGAATTGCTCACTGTCGGCTGGCAAGCTACCCATCTCACCACGCAGCCACTTGATACGAAACTCTGTGTTCTGTTCCAAATCTGCATTCATCATAGTAATGTTTGTTTCAATGGTGTTTAACCTAGCTGTCAAACCAAAATACGCCCAAGTTGCTAACGAAACAGCGCCTAGCATTGATATGATGTTGCGAAGGGGTAGTGCAACCTCTGTATTTTCATTAACTCTAGGCATTAGTTTTTCTCAGAATTTAACCAGACTGCTAGGCTGCCTGTCATGGCACCAGTTACAACAGATATCAGGCTGGCCTGTTGTGTTGTTAAATCAGGCTGAGATAACGCCCACTCGATGCAACGTATGTAAACGCCTGTCATGCACAGCATCATAAAACGTGGCAGTATCTTTAGCTCTAATAGTTTTCTTGCTACATCTTCTGCGCTCATCAGTAACTCCACACGTTAGACCGAGGCGGCTTGGTGTATGTGTCCAAGTGCAAGAAACGATTGCGCCCGGACTGCGCCACGCCAATGCCGGTAAAGCCTAGCTCAAACGCTAGCCGCATAATGTTATACGCGTCAGACCCATTGCACGCGATATCCACAGCCAACCCCATGGTGTGTATGCCCGGCCTGTCTTTCTCAGCCTCGACCGGGTGCGTCTCATGGCGGTAGCCGCTGGTCACGGTCATGGCTTTGCCGTGCGCTGTGCGTAGCGCTTGCAACTTCTCCATGAAGCTGGCTTGCATGTCGCACTTGCCGGTGTGGCTGCATGTAAACTCAGCCTCGCTAAAGTTTGGATAGTTGTCCCAGTTCATATGTCACCTCTCACAACCGCTAGCGCATTGCGCCAGCTATCTATCTCTATATCAGGGTCATCAAAGTGCCGGGGGTTGATGCGCTTGCTTATTGCTTTTACGTCATCGAGCGCTGTGTACAATACCCGGCGCTGGTTGATAGCCACTGATGCTATTATATCATACGACCCGCGTGCCGCCTTCTTTTTCTTTAGCCCTGCCCCATAGTTAAAATGATAGGTCGGTGCGCGCTTGTCGCTCTCATGTCGGATGCGGCACGACTTTACTTGGATCCGCAGATAGCCAACATCATCCCACGCTATCATGTCCACCATGTCCTGTTGACATAGGCTGGCGCCATTTACACCCGGCAGACACAGTGTGGCAGCGCACGCGATGTGTTCGCCTATCAGCCCCGTCCTTGTTTCCCCCGCCAGCTTACAATCCTTTCAGATAAATTGCCCACCACACAAGCGCGGCAAGCCCTACAAACCCTGCCATTAACAAAACACTTATTATAATAATTTCTATGATTTGTTTGTTGCGCTTGCGTTGGGCAGCGATAGCCGCCTGTCTATTCTTACGCGCTACCGCCTGATAGTTTAGCCAGTCTGTCCACAAGTTGGGCCTCCCGTGCCATATCATTAATTCCTTTAGCTCTTCTTCTTGCTTCTTAAACTTTTCAAGGTGCATAAATTCTTCGAGGTCGTTGGATGCAAATGGGCTACGCTTTTTCTTTTCCGCGCGCTTGCGTAAGTCCTCTGTCGCGTTAACGTATGTGGCAACTTTGTCTGCGCAATCCGCAATCTCGCGCCCATTCTGCACGAACTGCTTAACCACCTGAAATGCGGCGTTGGCGGCAGCAAGCTCGGCAAGCATTGGCTATCTACCTTTGTACAAGTTCCAGAGTTTCCAACTTACATATGCAATGGATAGCACACCAAGCACCAGAGTGACCCACTGGTTTAGACCGGGCAACCATAGCGGTGCGCTAACACCGCCCGTTGCTATGATTAGGTCATCTGGTTTCATGGCGACCTCTTATGCGTAAGGGCTATCGCCAAGAACAGATGTGTCCCATGCGGCTTTCAGCTTTGCAATCGTATCTGCATTAGTAATTGAAGATGCGGCTGGGGCATCACGCAGTGCATCTTTGGCGGTAGCAATAGCTGAAGTGTCAGCACTTGCTTCTAATGCTTTCATTAGCTCTACATCTTTAGCTTCAAGCAAAGGCTGACGCACTTCACGGATTTTATCTTTAAATATCTCTTTGGCTTTATCCATATCCTCAGAGATTACAGACCCACTCAGTGACCAAGCACCACGAAAGTCTCTGTTTGCTGGTACGGTAACTTCTGACGCATTAGCCTGATTACCGTCTTTATCGACAATATATGTATCAACCACGTTAAACTCCTATGCGGCTAGTTCATCAGAGATACGCCAAGCGTTTCTCCATTCACGAGTAGACGGTAACTGCTCTTTCTTGCAGATAACCATCTTCGGGCGGTTGCCCTCATCCCAAGTCTGCCATACAGACTGAGGACAATCTTTCATAATTAAATACTCAATAGCTTCTTCTTCAGTCATAGCATCCACTGGCTCAGTCTCATGCAACAGGTAGCCGCGAGTATGCTTCTTGAAGTCTGGCTGAGCTTCATCCTTTGCCAGTTCGTGGTACACCCAGACAGGCGGTAAGATACCACCTTGTAGTGCTGCCGCCATCCAGTTAGGGTCTGGCACAAGTATCTTAGCGCACTCATCTACGCTATCCTCGTACACTACACGGTAGTCTGACTGATAGCCTTCAAGGTTTTCTTTCGCCCAGCACAGTCTGTCCCATAGCTTTGTGCCTTTAAACTCAGGTGTTTTCATTATGCTAGGTCTCCGTGTGCTAATAGCGATACAAATTGAAAATCATATGCCGTACCTGAACCTGAATCAGAACTACCGTTATGATAAGTTGTGTATAACCTAACACTTCCTACTAAAGGCGTGTAAAAATCCTGTTTGTTAAAATTTGAATTGCCAGCCCCTACATTACAATTTGCAAGGTTTGCGTAATTAATAGTACCAAAAGAACTAGACCAACTATTAGTAAAGTCACCTGTGCCATTATCTGTAATACTAGCCAGATTTAAGCTATCATCTATAGTGGCATCATCCATTCCATATTTAGCCCACGCCTTCGCACTACCATTAACAACATACTGCGTATCAACCGACCCTGCGGTGCTGTGTTCTATTTGGTCTGCTATAATTTTTCCAGCCATTATGCGAGGTCTCCTGAACACACGGTTCTCATTCGCTCATCCTGATAAGCAGAACCAGTGTAATTATTTGTTCTCCACATACTTGTTGCCAAAGATGTTGTCCATTGCTGGTTATAATTAGCCCCAATACTGAATGTAGGGACGATATTGGAAGAAACGAAATTATTACTTACATTATGGTCTTGCCGTCCAGTATTAAAATCACCAAGTGAACTTATATTAAAACTGTCATATATAGTTGTGCCATCAGAACTTGTGGTGTTCCAAGCCTTAACCAACCCCTGTTGCAGTTGCATTGTAACCGCACCGCCCTCAGAGGTAATCGTCACATTGCCAGCCGCAGTCTTGCCAGTAAGGTTGTCTGTAATCACCGTACTCATGCTAGGTCTCCGTGTACAGCCCCTGAGACAGATGCTGCATCTGTAGCTAAATTATTAGAAATTATCATAGCGCACAGATAATACTGTGAACTCGTAATGGCAGTACCTTGCGAAGCCCTGTTAGTATTTGTAGTTGAATTTGCGTTGTTACAAGCACTAGTTACTACAGCATAATCTGCATTTATTAGCGCAGAAGTAGTGTCTACAGTAAATTGACCAGTGGCAATATCTGTAATTGAAGATTCGTTAAAACTATCGTGAACGCTAGCCGCACTAAAATCAAGGTGAGACCAAGCCTTTGCCGCACTCTGCTTCGTCAGCGTTACAGGGCTAGTGCCGTTTGATGCTACGATTGTATCTGCTTTTAATGTACTCATCTAAACCACCGTCCATGTTTCGCCAGTGCCAACCGTTACAGTAACACCGCTATTAATTGAAATAGGGCCAGCACTCATAGCGTTTTTGCCATTTGTGATTGTGTAGTTTGTTGTAACAGTCTGACCATTCTCGTAGAATATCTCATCACTGCCACCGCCTACTGCACCAGCACCGCCAGCCGCTGCTTCTAGCGATACATGACCCGTGCTGTTGTCGTATGTTAGCACATAATCGTCTTGCCCCGCACCTACGCTTTGGTCTGCGTCAAACTCATAGTTGCCTATAAGAACATTGCCTGTGCCGTTGGGGTTTATAGTAATGTCACGATTGCTTGTGCTGACAATAGAATGCGTCACGACATCGAGATTGCCGCCAAGCTGTGGGGTGGTGTCCGATACAATGTCGGATATACCCGGCACAACCGCAACCCAAGCACTGCCTGTGTAATACTTCAGCGCATTGCTGCTGGTGTTAAAATACAGGTCGCCAGCGTTTAATGGGTCACCGTCATTATCTACAGTTGGGTCGGATGACTTGCTTCCCAGATATGTATCATCGAAAGTATCAGCACTTGCCGCCGCCGCTGCCGCGCTTGCCGCTGCCGCTGTAGCAGATGACGCGCTATTTGTAGCCTGTGTTGATGCGGTTGTCGCAGATGTTGCCGCATTGCTAGCTTGGGTCGTAGCTAGCGCAACTTGCGCCGCCGCCAAGGTAACTTGCGCCGCGCCGTTTGTGGTCGCGGCGGTAGCAGACGTGGCCGCCGCTGTCGCGCTGGTCGCCGCCGCTGTGGCGCTAGCCGCAGCATTGGTCGCCTGTGTCGCCGCATAAGCCGCGTCAATTACCAGATCCCATTTAGCCACATCTGCGTTGCTGCTTATAGGTGTAGACCCGCTGGATGTGTGTGCTGTGTTACAGCGATATACGTTATAATTGCTAGCGTCTTTCACTAGGTCACGCACGCCATACGCAACAGATGCCGCCCAGTTGCCGCGCCAGTTGCCGATATCTTCGCCGACAACAGGGTTACCATTGCTATCAAATGCCAGCGTTTTGCCAGCGCGCGATGCTTTGGTTGGCAGGGTCATATCCACTACGCCGCCATCTTCTACTAGCGCTGGGTCGAATACAGGCGCGCGCATGGCACGGCGCCCCTCTTCCGATACCTGTTGGTCAAATATTGTTAGGCTGTCTAGCTGTTCGTTTAGGGATGACGCAAGCAAGTCGCCGGCTGTCACAAAGTCTGTGGTGCGCTCGATGTCACGCGCGCCAACGATTACGATCTGGTCTGACCCCGTTGGCGTGGATGGCACGTTGGTGCCGGTCACAATAGTTACAGACCCGGTGCCGTTAGCGTTGATGGCCACGGTGTAGTCTGTGGTTATTGTTAACTTTGCGGCGTTGAAGTACACAGCTAGGTCACCGCTGTCGATGATCTCAAACGTGAACGCATACGGGCCTAGACCGGCTGACCCGGTAAAGACTGCGCGCCTTGTCACTGCGTTGATGTTATAGTCTGCCATGTCAACTCCTTGCGGGTATTATACCTTATTTTTTACGATTACTGAACCGCTATAATTTTCTGGTCTAAATGCGTGTCCTCGCGGCGCACTCTTTTTATAGCCGCGCTTTTAAACTGGCTGATGTAATCCATCAAGTCCTCGCGCTGCTCTTCTCTGGTTGGCAAGGCTTTATATTGGTCTGTAAGTATGCGCGCCTCTAATAAAGGCAAAAGCGTTAGACTGTAGTCAAAGCCATCCTCGCCCTCTTGTCTGCCGCGTGCATCTGTTTTGTTCATGTAAGTTAGGATTTTATTGTACTGGCTTGCGTTTAGTAACACGCCGTCTATCTTTTTGCTCGGCATTGGTATGCCTTGCCCAAGTCTCATTATCTCTTGGTCAACCGCGCTAAACTTTGTTTCAGCGATGCGTATTGGCGAAATCATTTCCCAACCAGCGCCGGTGCCTTCCATCATCCTTTCGCCCCACAGGTTCAACCGTGGCTCAACAGTATCGCTAAAGAATGGGTTGCGCGCCTTTGCTTTTTGCAACGACATATAAAAGCCTCTTGCAAACGCGGGTAGCTCTGTGATGTCTGTGCCAAGCACTTGACCCTCTGGCAGCAAGTAAGAGCCAGCTACCGGGCCAGCGGCGCCCTCTCCCGGCTCCATAGTTCTTTCAAGAGACGCTGTGCCAGACGAGACAGTTGGAAGCAAAGACAAACCGGCGTCAGTTAGCTTTTTGGCCGCTAGCTCGAAAGCGGCTTCGGTCATTTTTTCTTCGCTTCTAAATATTGACGATAGCTCTTGCACGCCCTGCAAGAATGGCAGCGACAGAGTGTAGTCGGCAATGCCCCCGGTAGCTGCCATAGCAAGATTGTCTAGCGTGCCACTGTCATCCTCGTATTGTGCATAGTAAGCAAAGTCAGCAGACATAGCCAACAGCCCCGACATTGGGTCTAACCGGCTAAAGGTCATGGACTTATACTTGCCTGTCCATGTACCGTCATCATTGTATATTTTAAAATTTAGCGAATAAGGTTGTATTCCGATACGTTGCATGGCCTGACGGGACTTTGCGTTTTTCGGGCCTTTGCCAACTATAATAACGCGCTCATCAGGGTCGTCTAAGCCCATAGATGCAAACGCAAACCCGCCCATAATTGTAGACCCAAGCGCCATTTTTGATAAAGCTATATCTGCGTCACGTCCGCCGGCTTTTATTTGCGCACGAATGTTTGGGCTTAGGGCCGCCAAGGGCGTGCGCGTAAGCGTTTGCTTTACGATGTTTGTTGGGGTGCGATAGAACGGCACAAACAGCTTTGCTATTGGATGTGATGCAATCCCCTGCAATCCGCCAAGCAAACCATCCACATCGTTTTGAAACGTCATCTCTCTGGCCGCTTGTTTGGCGGTTTTCATAACGCTAACAGGCGGCTCTGCCAAAATGCTTGCATGCTCTAGCGCCGCCATCTGCCTAGCTTCTTCTACGCTCTTACCCGCATCTATTAGCTCATCATACAAGTTGCCAGCCGCTATCTCTGCTTGCTCATGCACTGTCATGCGGTAGGCTATGCCCTTGAAAAACTCATCTTCTGCCAACAAGAAACGACCCGGCATGCGCGCATACACGCCCAGCGTGCTAACAACCGCAGCGCCGGTGTTTTTGTTTCTGATCTCTTGCATTATCTCGCGCGGGTCGCCTGTTGTACCTATTGCGCGTCTGTTGCGAACATCAATTTTTGTCGCCGCCTCTGTGCCTTCCTCTGTTATAAATGACTTAGCGGCGACAAAAAACGCATCGCCCAAGCCCTTTCTAATACCATTAAGCTGGGCAATGGCTTGGCGCGCCTTTACTCTCTCTGGGTTGCTGCCCTTCCGCAAAGTGCGCAGTTTGCCAATGCCAGACGCAAGTGCTGTTTCCGCTGTTCGGGTAATCATAAACATACTGTTACCGGCTATGTTTACTGCGTGTGTGGTGCCAGCCGATAGTATAGAGTTAATCCAAACCTCTGTTATAACGTCCATAGTTTTTGCGCCTAGACTTTGCTCAACAAACTTGCCCTTTGCAAGCGCGTCAGGCAACGCCATGTAAGCCTCGCCAATATGCTCAAAGTCCTCTATATTCTCAGCGCCAAACATTCTGGTAATGCCTTCCGCGCGCTCACCAATCTCGCCTAGTTCCAGCTTCTTGCCGACCACGCCAGCAACTTGCAACGTGCGACCGGCCTCAGATACAGCGCCGCTGACATTGGCCAACAGCACGCCCTGCGCTGACATTAACTGCATAAAGCGCGTCATAGCCGCTTCGCGGTCTGCGCCCTCTGGCAATTGCTTTGCCGCAATAAGAGCCGCGTCTGTTTCTTTAATTAGCTGGTACGACCCAATAATGCCGCCAAGCACTTCTTCCGCATTAGCCGCCATGCCGGGCTTACGCGTAAGCATATCGACAACAATGTTATTCACGCCCTTTTCTTTGACGCCCTCTAGCACAGCGTCAAATCCTACAGTGCCACGCCGTGCTTTTTCAAATAGTTCTTCGTTTGCGTCTTTTAGCCTAGCTGTGTAGTCGGCTAAGTCAAACTCACCCATTTGCTCTGATATCTGCGGGAAGTTTAGCCCCTTAACGTATTGGCCACCTAGCGCTTGGCTAATAGCGTCAACATCCTCTTGCGCGGCCTCTTTAATAACTAGCCTACCGCCAACCTCTTGCACCGGCTCATCAGGCAGCTTTTTGCCTAGATTTACCTCGGCCTGACGGGTGCGCTTTTTAAGGTAGTTTATTATAGGCCCGGTGGCGGCGACCTCGATGTTTTCAGGGTCATCGACAGACGGCGCTTGCTCCATGCCCTCTTGTATGACGCTCACCGTTTCTTCGGTGGTCATTTCTTGTGGCGTGTCAGGCTCATGCTCAAACAAATCCATAGTCTTTTGCTCTGCGGCAACATCCTTTGCCTCAGTGCTGGCTACCATTTCGTCTGTTTTTTCTTCAAGCAGATCGGCCATCGCTCTCGCCTTCCTGTTGTGGCGCGGCTGCGCCTGTAATAGCTACCGGCCCAACAATACCATATTTTTCAAGTATCTTAACCATCTTATCGTCAAAGATGACGTAATTCATTTCAGCATCAGCCGCGTCTACACTTGCAGCGCGTGAACCAGCGGCGCGGTATTTGATGCCCGGCACGCCTTGTTCGAGTAGTTTTTCAGACAATATTTTATCGGCACGACCGGGGTCTTGCTCGCCAGCCCTAATCTTTCCAGTAATACGCCCCTTGAGGCTATCAAGGATCACGGGCATTGGCCGCTTCATTGCAAGCTCGACCTGTGCTGTCGCGTTCTTCATGCCTGTTGCGTCTGTCTCTACATGATACCCAATTGCCTTTAGCGCGTCTTGCACATTCTTTGGTTGGTCGGCAAATGTTGTTTGATAATCCAGCATATCTTCTGGCTTTGGCTCAAGGCCAACTTTGTACATTTTGCCACGCCCAAACTTATCTGGGTCGATGCTTTCGTAAATTTCTAATTCACGTTTAGATGAGGCAATAATTGCATCTTTAAGCTCTTGTGCCTCTGCGTCATCCCCATAAGCAGAAATATCTACTGGGTCATCAATTTCTTGTTTTAGATTTTTGATTTTTCTTGCAATCACATTTTCTGGCTTCTGGTCAAAAGACGCCATTTCACCTGCGATTGTGTCCAAAATCATTTCGCGGTCTGTAAGGCCATCAGCCTGTCTTGCGCTTCTAACAGCATCGCCATCATAGACTATGCTACTTCTGCCCCTGCTAATGCTGTCCCGGTAGAACTTCGCTATATCCTCGCTGTCAGTAAAATACAGCCCATAGCCATAGGCTTGCGCGCCTTCACCCGTGCCAATCTTCTCTAGCTTAAACTCATCAAAGTCTGCGCCAGACCCGTGAAACGCAATGACACCGGGTTGCTTTTCTGTGGGTGCGCGAAACTTGGCCACAGCATCACCAGCCGCAGCAATCAGCGGGTCTGGGTCTACGCCGCTGGTTAGCGTGGCGCCGCCCATTCGCGCCTTTGCGCCTTCCCCTGCACCCTCGATAAAATCACCAGCTTTAGACAGGATTTGTGGCCCTTTAGTCACCAGACCCTTAGCCAACCCACCAACGCCACCAAACTCGCCCAAAGCCATTGCTTCTTCAAGCACTTTTATCTGCGCATCAGATGCGCCCACTTTCTCCGCTTGGTCGCGCAAATATCCCTTAACTGCGCCAGACCCATATTTGTCTGATATGTCTGATAACGTATTTGTAAACGCCTCTAGCCTGCCCTCGCCCTCGTCTGGAAATAGCGCCTTGTACGCGCCAGCCGCAAGCCCGGCTATGTCTCCGGGCAGACCGACTGTTGCCGCCGTTGCGCCACCCGCAAGGCCACCAACAGCCGCTGGCAGCTCTTCTACAGTTCGCTCTAGGCTGCTCTGCGGCTCTGCCTGACGCATTGGGCTACGCAAATAAGGCATTGGACTAGGGCGCATGGTCACAGACCCATCCTCGCCTCTAAATAGCTCGATGTTGCCGCCGCTATCCATCAAGGAATAGCTGTTCATTAATTCAGCTTCTAGGTCTTTCATGTCAATCCATCAACAATTTGTAGCCGTCATTAAGTGAGTCTTTTTGCGTTTGCGTATAGTCTTGGCTGTTAACAAAGTCTATTGCATCCTGTGGAGTTGCGTCTTTAGGTATAAGACCTTGAGTGACAAGGCTGTCAAAACGGCTTTGCGCGGAAGCAGTTTTCTTTGCCAAAACATCTTCCTCTGTTACTTGGAACGCTTTTACAAGGGGTTGCACAAAGTCAAACCTGTTTAAGTCTGGGTTTACTTTTACCGCCTGTATTAATCTGTTTTCAATGTCGGCAACCTGTCTAGCTAATCTTTTTGTGTCGCTGTCGTCAGACAGTATTGTAAGGTCTGCCACAGCTACATCAGGCAACAGTGAGTTTTTAACAAAGGTCATTGCCTCGCGGTGCGCCTCGTTTCTGCCAGACTTCACCTTATCTAACATGTTAGAAAAAGTAGGGTTGCTTAAATTCCCCCGACTATACGCGCCTCTGACCATGTCCATGGTTAGCATACCATCAACAGACGCTAGATTTAAGTTTGCCACTGTAGAAGGGTCGTCAATTGCGCCATCGCTTCTAATCTGGCTAGATATGTCAATCCACGCAGAGCCGTCTATTGTTTTTAATTGCTGTAAATCTTCAGCGTAATCTTCGTTTTTTAAACGCTTGTCTGCAATTGTTACCAGCAAGCTTTCAGATGTTTTTGTTCTTTTTCTTTCAGCCGCTTGGCTCAAGGAAGTGTTTGTAGCCTCTATGTCTCGTAATTGTTGGCGCGCATATAATGACGATTTTTGTTGTTGGTCTGTTGTCATGTTAGACCAAATATCAGCAAACCGCGTGTCGGTTATTTTGCCTGTAGATAATTGATGCAAGCGTTCTGCTGGTGCTTGGTTAAGCCAGCCAGAAGTGCTGGTGCCATAAAGCTCGTCTACTTTTTCATCAAACGCCTTTAGCTTGCTAGACAAAAACGCAGGGTCGCCAATTTCAGTGGCCATATCAATAACAGACAGTCTCTGCATTTCTATTTTTTCAACCATAGAAACATAATCTTGTGTAGCGCTTTTTGCTGTAGACCCTTGCTCAAATATATCTGACAGGCTGCCAAAATACATATCATCTGGTCTGCCGTTGATAATTAAGTCTACATTGTCAGACGCTGTTACTTTGTCTTGGCGCCGTTGCTCTTCCAGCAATTTGTTGGAATGCGAAAGCAAGGCACTGTTGCCAACAGTCGCCATAGTGGCGCGAAAGTTTAACGCCGCTGCCGGGCTGATGTCCTGTAGCGTTGATGTATAGCCATCAATAATCGCATTCGACTGTTCGGTAAACGTGGCCGTGTCCATGTTTTCCTGTTGCGCTTGGATGCGCAAGTTTACCATTTGCTCACGCGCTGACATCTCAAAGTTTGTCGTCATGCTTTGCAGCGCAGCCTTGCGTGCGGCACGACCAAACACGGTAGTCTGGTCGCCCGGTACCAGATCCTCAATATCACCCTGCGCGTCCTGTAGCTGTTGCTTTGTAGGCGCGTTTTGGGCGCCGTACTCAGCACCCTCTATCAGCGCCTTTTCCTCAAACTTCTTTAGCGCAAAGTCTGTCATGCTATCCAAGCCACGCTGGATGGGCGCCATCGCTCTGGCTTGCGCCCGGCCCGTAGCCACATAGTCCACGGTTGGCACGGTGGGGATGCTAACGCCTAGTGGTCTGTATCTTTTTAAACGCTCTGCCATATTAATCGCCCAGTAAGCTCATAAATTGCTGTGATGATGTTTGTTGCAGCGGGTTGTATGTAGTGGACATAGCTAGCGGCTGGTATGTTGCCGGTGCGCTCAATCCCAAACCACCTGTCGGGCTAGGCGCGCCGCCCATCATTGCGCCGGTAGCGCCAGCTTGCAACATGCCCACAATAGCCTGATTGCGCGCTGCCTTCACAACGGCGCTTGCTTGGCGCTCATATTCCATAGCTTGCAACTCACCTTGCCGAGTTACAATGGTTTGCCCCTCGCGTGTGGTGTAGTATTCACCAGCACCCGCCTTTTGCGTCATCACACGCATAAACGCCGCGCTACCAGAATACGCATCAATATTGCCAGCCCCAGCGGCGGCTCTCTGTGTCGCCATAGTGCGTAGCATATTGTCCAACACGGCCACGCCTTGTTGCTTGTACTTTAGCGCCTCTGAGCGCGCTTGCATGCGGGTCTGCGTTGCTTGCGCACCTAGACCGCGCGCCTCTGCCTTGGCGCCCTGTATCCCCGCTGCGCCCGATATTGCGGCTATTCCAACTGGTACTGCAACCTGTGCCATACTATTGCCCTATGCTAACTTTGTACTCGATGCCTAACACTGACATTTTCAGCGGCACATCTTGGGTTACTGTTATCTGCCCATCATAGCTATAACCAAGCATACTGTTAATGGTCTTAATGCCGGTAAAGTCTTGCACGGATGAGTTTAACACATTTGTGCCAAAACTGCGAAACGGTATCAGTGACCCGTTGATAGACAAAGACTGCGTTTCAAACAGTTCTGCGTTTACTTCAAAGATGCGTTTCTTAAATCCTTTTAACGACCCGCTAGGCAAGTTTGGCTCAACCGGCAATGTTTTCATAACAGGCGTAAAGTTTAGCCCCACTTGAAAAGTTGCTGTTGCCGCTGATACAAACGTGACGGTATGCGGTGATGCGCCAACTACCTGTGTTGGCTCTACAATGCCGTCACGAATGATTTGCACTGTTTCCGCTTCTAGGTGCGCCATGTTAACTGACGGGCCTGTGGTGCCTGTTGTAGCGCTGTCTAGCAGGGTATCTGGGTCAAACACTTCTACATAGTAAACATCTGCGCTGTTTACGTTGCGCTTTACAATTACATAGATGTCATCAACATCCACGCCAATGTTTATAAACTCGCCCTCTGTTGTCCACTCGGATGGTGCAATCACGTTCTGGCTACGCAACAATGTATAGCAAGCAATAGACCCGTCATCACCGTTTACCAGCATCAGCCGGTCGCCCTCGTCTGTTGATGTGGCAACACGCACCGCCATCTCTTCTGGCGATTTTAACAAATGCGATGATAGCAGAGATATCTTGTCTGATGTGTATGCGTTAACGCTGTCGCTAAAGATAAACTCTTGAATGGCCTTCCCTTGGCGTTGGATAAATAGCGTGGCTCCATCCACGTTCTGCACGCGTAGCCCCGGCTTCATGCCAAAAAACGTCTGCGCCTTTACAATAAGGTTAGCTGGGGTGATAGGGTCATCCAACGCTTGCGGCACATAAAACTCGCCGCCGGTAGTGAATATCTGTAGATTGCGCCCGGCATACATATCGACAATAGCATTAAAAGTTCCTGTGTCTAAGCTAGCCTCAACAGACGCATCGTCTAGCGCTTCGCCGGGGTCGAAGTTAAAGAAGTCAGAAACACGGCTACCCCAAATGGTAGACGGGCGCTGCTTGGAACCGCCAAAGTATAAGCGCCCCTCATGGAATACTACACTGCGCGGCCAACCCCTAGAGCTAGACCATGTTTCCTCATAACCCTCTTCGTATTCCCAGTCAGCGTCATCAACGTTGCCGGTGTCAAATAGCGGCACCTCTGCAAAACATTCTAGCTTTGCCGCGCTCACTTTGCGGATTATACGCAAGCGGCCAAACGGTGTGACGTTTATGTACTGGCCAATATATGTAGCCGCACCAGCGCTAAATATGTTTGCATCCGACCCACTGTGCTTTGCTGTTATGGTGATGTTGCCAGATGTGCCTGACGGCTCTATGTGGTCATGCGACACGCCAGTGTTATAGCTTGACCCTGTTGTAACTGTCAGCGTAAACGCATGCTTTGGCACAAAGTCAAATGTAATGGTGCTGGCTGCCCAATCGCTGTCTGTCGCGCCACGCACAATCTTTACTGGCGCTAGATCCTCATGCACCACAATCACAGTATCAGCGGATTGCACCCAGTTCATTTCTGGCAATATGCTAGCGGTCAGCGTTGCCACAGCTAGGAAGTCATTGCCTGACCCGTTGATGTTAGTAACCAGCGCACGGTTTTTGTAGACGTACATCTTGCCGGGCGTAAACACCAGCATGTAACTATCGCTAACGCTAAACTCAAAGCCAACCATGCGCACAGCGTTAGCCGCGCCAGCGTCTAGCTCATGCACAAACTTAGTGCCATCCCGCCGTACTGCGCCGCCTTGTGGCTGAATGGACACGTTCTGCGCTGTGGTTAGCGCTGACTTGTACTGGGTAATATCTGTGCGCGCGCGCAACTTCGGGTCTATCTCGCCAGACGTAAAATCGTTTTGTATCTGTATAATGCGGCTCATGTTAGAACCTTACGTCAGAGATAGGGAATTCCTGTATCGTTTGCGCTGGCCTGTCTGCGCCGTCAATGTTAATAGCTACACGCACCAAACCGCCGCGCATGTTCTCCGCTGGCGACCCATAGGCGCGGCTATGAAAATAGTCTGCCTTTGTAATCTGGTCTGTTACCGGCTCTGCAAACTCTGCCGCTAGCGCTGTCTTTAACAGGCGCACAAAGTAAGGCGGGAACTCAAACGGCTCTGGGCGATACTGGTAGTCGATCCAAACTTGCTCATAGTTTGTGTTTAGGCCATCGCCGTATATCTCAAAGTCGCGGCGCGGTTGTGCGCCTACAGCGCCCACGTTAAACACGGCCTTTGGATTGCCAAGCAGATTGCCCGGCAACGCATAGATATATTTCCATTCGTTTATAGGGGTTTGCACTAGCTGCGCTAGCTTTACCTTTTTAATTGACCAGCTATAGGCGTACTGCATAAGCAGTGTATCACGCACATCATCATATAGTCGGTCGGCCACTTGCGCATCATCTGTTCCAACAGTGAAGCTAGATAAAGGATTAGCGCCCAACATAATGAGCGCATCAGAACAGATAGATAGTTTGGTATCGCCAGCAGCCATCTAATACTCCAAAGAAAAAAGGCCGGGGCGGCATACACCGCCCCAGCTATTGGATTAGTCGCTATCAGTCATTGAGATAGCTGTGCCGTCTGTCACATCGACTACACCTGATGCATTAGATGCAACCATGACAATTGACATTGTAGGTGTTCCGCTGTCATGCACAAAGATGATGTCGCCGACTGCCAGTGTGTCAGACAGGTCGTTGAAATAACCTGATGTGTTTACAGTAGCAATCGCGTCTGCTGATGTGTAGGTGTACATAGAAGGAGCGTTGCCCTTCTTTGCCGCGCCAATCACGTTCCAGCCTGTAGATGAATAAGCCATTGTTCAGTTCTCCTTACTCTGTCGCTGAGATTTTGACAATGCCTTCATCGTCAATCGCAATGGCTCCAGCGGAGAACATTGAAGAGACAAGGAAAGAAGTCTTTTCAGGAACGTAGTTGATTTCTGAGCGCTGACCCATGCCAATGCCCATGCCAATTGCATCGCGGTGGAACGCGAAGCATGTGCGTGTTGATGGAAGCGGCAAGCCACCTTCATCACGGTCGCCAAGGGTAATGAACTTGAAGCCCAAGAAAGTGTCAATCTCGCCAGTAGAAAGAGCCTTGACTGTAGCGAAATCGCTGCTTGTCAATTCAGTTTCGTCTAGCAATGCTGCCAAACCGTTTGCGTGGATTACCATGCAACGACCTTCGGCTGGCACGTTCTTTGTGTCAAGCGCCTTTTTAGCTGCAAGCAACTTCGCAAGGTTCATGTTTGTACCAGAGCCACCAACTGTTGTAGCAACTGTTGATGGTGAGGATGCTGCGTTTAGCGCGTCAATGACTAGCTGATCCATGCGGCGCCCGATAGCACCTGATACAACTTGCACCAATTCGCGGCGCTCATCAAAGTTCACTTTTTGCTGGTTGAAGATGTCGCTGTACTCAGCAGCAATGTAGTCGCTCATTGTTGCAGTTACTTGTGAGTAGCTGACATTCAATGGGGTTACATCTGTCTGGGGAACTCGGATTGTTGCGGTGCCTTTCCCAATTTTCGGGAACTTCACTTGTGAGCCTTCTACATTTGTCCGTTCGCGGATAACGCCGGCCAAAGAGCGTGCGCCCTGATAAGCCTGCTTAACTTCCGCATCGAACATTTGTACGAAGGCGTTAGAAATAGCTACTGCCATTTTTCTGTCCTCTCGGTTAAAAATGTTTTCAAAAAAGTCGCATCAGGTATCCGGGGTGCCGGGCTGACAGCTTGGGCATAAACGCTACGCCCCCAAGCGGGTCTAACAGGCCACAGGTGGTTGTCTGTCAAGTGGATTTTAACAAAAAAAAGCGCGGCCCGCAAGCCGCGCTATTATTTAGATAGCAGAATAGTCTTGCGTGCCATAGGCGCGCTCAAACATCTTCTCGACTTTTGCTCGGAAAGCTGGGTCAGTCTGGTACTCTGGCTTGCCTACCATTGCATTCAATTCCTCTTTAGATGGCGCACCATCCACAGGGGTCATGTCTACAGGAATAGGTCGGTCACCATAATAGCTACGAACTTTTTGCAAAGCCTTTAGACCCTGCGCGGTGCCGCCCATAATCTTGAACTCTTCAAAGTCACCCTCTGACCAAACACCCTTGCGCACCAAACCCTGCGCCCAATCTGTCATCGACTTAATAGTCGCATCAGCATTCGGGCCAAGCTTTGTAAGCTCTTCTTGATAAGAGATTTCAGCAACCTCTTCTTCCTGTTGTGCCATAGAAATAAAGCTATTCGCCAACTCGTCAAACGCACTCTGGCTAATACCATTCTCCTTCGCCCAATCTCGATATGTCGAGAGAAGCGGGTCATCATCAGGGATGCTTGCATCTTTAAATAAGCTATCATCATATTGCTCCGGGGCTTTGTGCTTGCCCTGCGAAAACTTCTTCTGCAATTCGCTGTAGGACTTGACCAAGTTTTCTAGGTCTGGCCCATCGTCATCATTCCAGAATTTATCTGGATACCAGTCAGGTTTTGCAAACTCTACCTCTTCATCTTCATTAGCAACCGTCACATCGTCTAACGATGCTGGCCCTGCCTCTGGTTGGATGTGGGAGATTGTGCTTTCTTCCGGCTGCTGGTTATCCTCTGCCTCAACTTGCGCTTGGGCCATCAGTCCATCTGGTTCGTTCATAATTGCCTCGCTCTCAACATGCGCTTTTCTATTTCACGCACTAGTGAATTTTGACCCTCTCTGGCAAACCCGTGTGAGGCGTCCTCACCCGGATACCAAGTGGGCTGCTCAATCGTCAGTGAGCGAAGGTGTGTTAGTAATTGTTGCCCATCCTCACTGCCGTACACGCGCAAATATAACCTATCTATGTCGTCTTGGTTATCTTGCTGTGTCAAACGTGCTTGCGGCTCTACTGTCCGCAAGCTATCCCAACCCTCTTCAATCATGCTATTCCTCTATTGCTTGCCCAGCTTGCATCGCCATCTGCGCCGCTTGCATCTGCGCCATTTGTTCTGCCATCTGTTGGCGCTCTTCTGGCGAAGTGCGTAGCTCTGCCGGTATGCCCATCTTGTCAGCCACATGGTCTGCGATAGCGCCAGTGCGCACAGCCATTTGGCCATCTTGTCCAAGTGATGCGGATAACTGCACCCACTGCATTATCTTCTCAATGCCGCCCATGTTCTGCGCTTGCGCGATAGGTGACACCGGCTGCACCTTAACCTCTAGCCCGTTTACCTTTAGCGGCATTTCAATCATTCCGCGCTCATCCATTACCGCAAGAATGCGAGAGACAACCGGGATCATGGTTTCTGTGATTAGACGACCAAACGAACTACCCATATTGCTGGCTAGCTCAGATATCTTTGCCGACACCTCTGTAGCTGACCGGGCAGACATATTGTCTGGGGGTAGCGTGTCGTCCATCATGATTTTTTTAATATTCATGCGTAGGTCATTGATAATAATCTGCGACACGTTAAAGTCACCAGAACGCGGCAACATGCGCAAGCTCTCACCCTGTGGCCCACCGTTACGCGCAACCGGGATAATAGCACCCGGCGCAATGCGTATGGTCTGCGGGTTTAGCACGCCATCATCTGCCGCTGTATATACACCAGCAATAGACAGGCTAGCGTTTTTAAGCAATAGCTCTAGCGTTTTGTTCAGTGTCTTGATGTCAGCAATAGCTGTGACCAGTGGGCCACGCCCATACACCTCGCCAGCTACCTTCATATAGCGCGCCACAACCCAAGGGCTAGACTTCATAGTGCGCTCTACAATGGCTTCCTTACCTTCCTTCTCGATAACATAATAATTGTATTCGCCCGTATCTAGGTCTAAGCAAGTAGCCTCAACTAGCTCTATCTCTTCGGTAGGCTTATCGTCAATCATACGCTGTAGCTTGGCTGATATCTCCGCGTCATCCCAGTGTTGCGTAATAGCTTCTGCTTTCATACGCATACGCCGATAGACGTTATCGACCTTGCCGTGCGCACCTTCCTCGATGCACACCAGATATTGAGGCACGGCGGTGAACCGGATGGGAGTGATGTCATCACCGGGTTGGATAAGCATCACCGCCGTACCAACTGCTAAGTCCATGAGAAACTCACCCATAGACAAATCAAAATTAGTTTGACGCAACAGCGCAAACATCTTGTCGCTGTAAATATCTAGCGCAGCCTGTGCTTCAATACGGCGCTCAATAGGAATGTCTGGCCCCGGCTCTAGGCGGCACCAGTTAGATTGTGGCGGGAATAAGCCAGACTGAATACGGTTAGCAAAGCGCTGCGTGGAATTGATAGCGGTGCTATCAAACACGCGCGCCATTTTGTTTTGGCCGGGTGACCCGCCGCCCTCATAATAGCCGTCATACAAGTTGCGCTGTGGTAGCGCAAACTCATAACAATCTTCATATATCTGGCGCCAGTTGTCCTTGCGGCGTTGTGCCAAATCGTGGCGCTTCAATATTTGTGCTGGGGTCATCATGATTTTTTGTGCCTATTCGCAAAGTTGCGCGCTGCTTCTTTAGAGCCAAAGCCCCATGCCCTCAAAGCAAGGCCAAGGCGTGTTGGCTTGCCGTCTTTTTTTTCCGCGCCTTTCATGCCAGCAAAGCGTGCGGCAAATGATACGCGGCGCGGGTTAGTGCCTTTCTTTACCGGGCGCTTTAGGTTGGCGCCTTCGGTTTTCTTAAAGTGTTCGCGTCCGGCCTCGCTCAAACCACCCTTGGGGTTCTTATGTACTTTTCGCACGGGCGGCTCTCATGTTGTCAATAAGGTTAGGATATGGACGGCCAGCCTTTGCAGCGGCACGCTGTGCGCTACGCTTTTGCGCTGGCGACAAACCCTTGGGCTTGCCTAGCCCCTTGGGGCGTTTCTTTTCCCATACGGCTTTTGGTTTCTTGTCAGCCATTCTTATTATCCTCTGCCATTTTCGCTTTCATGCGCTGGTAAAACTTCCACATCTTCTGGCCAGTGGTTTCTGTTGGCGTGCCTTTCTGGCCCTTATATTGTTTACCAAGGCCAATTTTATCAGCTATTTTTGCCATAAGATTTCTTCTTTGCCATTTTTGTTTTCATAGATGCGCCAGTTACACGACCGCCGGTTTGCTTGGCGTATTCTTTCGCCGCACTCATGCCAGCCTTTGTGTAAGCAAATGTGCGCGCCTTACCGTCTTTAGAAACTACCTTCGGCATTACCCTGCTCCTAATGTTGTTTGTTCACCTTCACCACCGCCCAAGCGACCACCGCCAAGCAATGACCTACGCCCTGCACGGCGCGACCTAAGAGAAGCCGCTTGCGCACGCTGTTCGCGTGATGCGCCTTGTGGCGCGGCCTCTACCTCTGGCTCTGGCACAGCTACTGGTGCCGGTGCCGACTTCTTTTTGCGCGAACCCATGATTGCGCCTACTACGCCGCCCATTATACGCCCCCACCTAGTGTTGATTGAATGCCTGTCTCAGCGTTTTGACGCGCTGTGCTTAATAACATACGCTTGCCGCCTGTACGGCGCGCACGTTGGCGCGCAGATATAGCACGCATCTTCTGTTGCTCATCTGCCTCTAGGCGCTCTTCTTGACGCTGTTGTGCCGCCGCAATTTCTGGATCTGGCGGTGGTGGCGCCGGAGTTTTAGGGGATAGCAAACCGCCCATTAAAAATACCTCGCAAACATAAAATAATCTTGCCCAATAGGCCCATACTTTAGCATGCGGCCTTCGTTAGTGAATTTTACCGCAGATGCCCACCTAACTGCAAACGAATTATCAACTTCGACTGTCATCTGCAATCGGTGTAATTGCAAGTCGATAGCAATGTGATTAAAGTAGCGCATGGCTGTGCGTGTAGCTGATATCGGTACGCGCTCAAATTGATATGATGTAAGCAACCAGACTTCCGCGTTGCCCGGCCACAGCTTGATAGCCCCGAATGAACAAATCATTTCACCCTGATGCAATACCGTATAGGCATGCTCCTGTTGCTGGTACATCTTTAGCAACGCTTCGTAATTAGGCACATCGTCAAATGGCTTTTTGTCAAACTCTCGCAAGTCCATATTGTACGGGTGCGCCCAGTGGAACGGCACTATAGTTGCGTCTTTGTTGCTAGAAAACATCGAAGTCCATCTTGGCTGTCATCTGCTTAAACTGGCCGCTTGCATGGCTGTTGCGCGTTAGCTTGCGATGCTCAGACCCCATCATCAGGTAGCCGTAAGCATCGCCAACGTGCGAATGTTCGTTCTTGTTCGGCGCATCCTTGAACCGTTCCTGACCGCCACCCATCGCAACGCGCTTAAAATGATAGCCACCAGCTAGCGACTTGCGGGTGCGCGTGCAGCTACGGTCTACGATAATGCCGGGCTTGCCGTCTATAAGCCGGTTCATTGGCGCAGCACCAGCCTCACGGCGCACCATAAAGTCGTTTGACGCGGTAGGCTGTGCGCGCAAGCCAAGCGTGCGCATATGCTCAAACGCAGTTACCTCAAATATCTCATCACGCTTTGCGCCAGCCGGGTCACCCCAGATAAACACTTCCGACTTAGGAAAGCGCGTATTTATGTCAGCCATCAAATGGTGACAAAAGCGCTCTAGTCCCATGTCAAACGCGACAAGCTCATGCACAACATGCCAACGCCCGTTGTTCATCTTCTGACCAAACACGGCGGCAGGGGTCAAACCAAAGTCAAGCCCAATATGCACAGGCCAACCCGGCTCTATCTCAACATCGCTGGACATAATGCTATCGCTAAACTCTGGCCACACGGCCTTGCCGTCCTGTACATAAACGTATTGGCCAGCCGCGTAGCACTGTATCCAATCCAAGTGCTTGCCAGCTAACTGCTGTTCGTAGTAACCGCCGGGCAAGTTGTTTACGTTTTCGGCTTGCGGGTTGTTTATCCAATATTTGTTAGCCGCAAAGATATTGTGTTCGTGTTCCTTAGTAGCCTCGATAACGCCGCCGGGCTGTTTGTAAAACTTCCACGGGTACTTGCCCTTGATAGGCTCTTTCTCCGCTAGGCGATGCCACCAATGGTCGTCTGACATTGGGTTGGTAGACATCCACACACCACGCCAAGGGCAACCGCCGTGGCGCTTGGTCGGGTAACGACCGACACGCGATGTCAGGCCATCGACTACCGCTTTTGGCAACTCTCGCGCCTCGTCAATAAAGCCGCCGGTCAATTCAAGTGACAACAGCTTGCGCACATCCTTGGGCTGGTCGAGCGCTAAAAAGATAACCTCGCAATCAAGCCCCGGCGTGCCGTCACGCGGTGGCAACTTAATGTGGTGCGTGATAGGCGGCGACCAACGCATCTGCCCTCAAGTATTCTCAGGGAATATCTCTTGCCATGTCTTAATGGTCGTTGTGCGCAGTTCGGGATAGCTGTTTCTGATTACGGCAAAACGCGTATATCTTACATTGTCCACTGGCGAAGGTGGTTGCTTTACAGCACGCAGCATCACCTCGGCCAGCGAGGCATAAGTCTTTCCAGAGCCTACTGGCCCAAGTAGACCCCGCACAAAAGAGTTGTCGTTTAAAAAATCCCATACGGTCGGACTTTCGCTAAAATCTAAGTTAAGGCCATTCAGCACCTCGGTGGTCGGCTGCTTGGTTCTGCGCCGCGACCTGTCAGTCGCTCTAGTCGCTCTCGCCATCAAAGTCTCCGGGAATATACGTTACTATCATCATGCCCTCTGTAACATCAGGGTCGGTCATGCGCTCATCAATATCTAACAGCACGCCCTTGCAACTAGAGCAAACAACTTGCTGTGTCTCAGCGTAACACCGGCCACGCGTATCCTCGCCGCAATGGTCGCAGATAACGTAGTCAGAAAAAAACCGCACAAAATTATTGTGCGTCATCTTCGTCACTGACATCCTTCACCTCATAGGTTGTGGTTTGCGGCCCAGTCACGTTAATGCCTATCATGGATGGGCGTTGGTCATCACTGTTCGGCTCTAACAAACCGCGATGCTTTGCCAGCAAGCGCAACGCGGACAGCTTGTCGTGCATTTCCACCTCGATGGTGTTGCCGTGCTGGTTCGGCGTTACCTTCACTTTCTTGATGCTACGCCGTGCGCGTTCTGGCAACTGGTGAGATGGCGTAAGCTGCACCTGACCCATAGCATCCCAGCTAATAACATCGGTAGCCTCGCCAGCCGCGATAGCCTCTAGCTCTTGCACCACCGCCTCGCGCCGGTCTGCGTCAGGGCTGGACAGCGCCGCACGCTGTTGCCTAGTTGTCAGGGGCTTCTTGGACACACTTGCCTCCCGTCCACGCGTAACCCGCAATGTCTACCCAACTATCCATGTGGTCGGGTGTCTCCATCAGCCGCGCTAGCTTCACCTGCACCATCATCATGGCCACCTGTTCGGCGGTGACCTCGGTGCCTAATGTAATCGACCACTGCGCGGCTATGCGCTCATGGTTGATGTATACATTGCCGTAATTCTTGCCACGGTCGGCAACCGCGTTTTTCGCCTCGTCTAATATATCCACAATTTTCACCCTGCTATCTCCAAGCCACACGCTTCGCATTTCATCTCGCCGCCCATTTCCGATTGGCACTTAGGACATTGCCCATTAGCCATGAGCTTTGCCATAGACCCGTCACCCGTAGCATAAGCCACCGGCACATGTTCTGTGCAAGGGCAAGCGCAGTTTTTGCACCGGCAATGCTCCGCATCTTCCCACTTGAACTCCTCGCACCCACAATCGGCGCAACGCATTACCTCATCATATGTCAATTCCTAACTCCCTCAATGTTGGTGTTTCTACATTATCATCGTCTTGCTCTTCTGCGCAATAGCGGTGGCCGCACCAGTAGCATTCGCATAGTTCTGCGATTTCGTCATATAGCTGGTGATGGTCGGCTCCGCAGCTAGGGCAAGTCATACGTCAGAACCGAGGAAAATTTTGTGTGAGACCCCCCTACGTACACAGCGGGGGGCGGGGGGCAAGGGGTCGTTTTTTCTGCCCGGCCATGGTTTTGCGCGCTGTACATAAGCAAATCAACCTTTGTTTTC
>Ga0181388_1000049_pt1 | contig 33476 bp, 29 predicted proteins | sample 11SPOviralmetaG_FD_130120 | JGI IMG/M metagenome (GOLD analysis project Ga0181388, IMG submission 130120) | Marine viral communities from the oligotrophic San Pedro Time Series (SPOT) site, San Pedro Channel, CA, USA - 11 SPOT_SRF_2010-05-17 | ecosystem: Environmental > Aquatic > Marine > Strait...
ATCTATTCCTTCTCATGTAAAGAAAAACACATTTATGAAATCCAAAATACCCTTAAATATCGATGTAATGAAACATATCTCTCTATTTATTTGATTTATTACACACACATCACTCATCACTTAATTCCACCTTTATCAATAAACCAACGCAACGCATAACAATGTGGCAATTGAGTTATAATGGGAGAATAAAAGAATCCAATGAAAGACAATGGAACGCAATAACGTACATATAAATGTACGCTAATGTAATGTAGAAACCACCACAACAAGTATGTCATTATAAGTGGATATACATATTTCCATTTTTTCTGTAGATTATTCCAGATATTGCTAGCTTTTGTAACAACCATATCAATAAGATATTAATAAAAGGAATTTGAGACAGTTTATCAATTTTACAAATTTATATGACGTAAATGTCATATAAATTTACAAAGCTCTTTGAGCGATTCGAACGCCCGGCCTTACGCTTACTAAGCGTATGCTCTAACCAACTGAGCTAAAAGAGCACATACATACAATAAATACAATATCTAAATTAATTTATATTATTGTCTTTAATATAGTTAATAACAAATAAGTATTAAATATTAATGAAGCTTTTCATATCACCCCCGTTTGGAAACTATATAGATTTGCCATGCACTACCCCTATAAGAGGAAGTTATACAATTGATCAAAGAAGTGGGTTGTTTAGTCAAGTTCTCAAAACTCTCCGATTCTCTTATGAAAATAACGGATGGATAAATAAAATAGGACTAAGGAACAAAGGAATAGACTGGGCTTTGAAAAATTATTCAAAATACACTGACAACAATGGTGAAATATTAAGTATCGCACTTATGAACGAAGAAGATATAGATAATATGAATAGAAAAATACCAGATGCCGCAAATATAGAAATAAATGTAAGTTGTCCCAACGCAGAGAAACGAATGATAAATGAAGGATTACACAATTTTATAAATCCGTTAAGAAGGTGGTGTATAATAAAAGTATCTCCTACAATAAGAGAAGACGAATTAGACAAATATTACAAACAAGGTTTTCGACAATTTCACTGTTCGAATACATTGCCGACCCCGAAAGGGGGATTAAGTGGAGAAGCCTTAATGCCATATAACAAACAAATAATTGGTTATTTGAAAGAGAATTATAAAGATGTTGAAGTGATTGGTGGAGGAGGAGTAAAGACATGGAAAGACGTAGAAAAATATAAGGAATGGGGGGCGGATCATGTAGCTATATCAACAATATGTTTTAATCCATGGATGTTAATGAAACTTTACATAGACTATTTGAAAAATTTATAATGAATTAATATTTACGTTATTCGTAATAATAAGTGTTTTTGTTAGAAAAAGCACTTATTATTTCAGTTTCTACTAACCTTTGGCATTTCATCGGTTAAAACATCTGTCTTGGACTTAAAAAACTGGAATTATTAGAGTTTTCTGGTGGAGCCGGTGAGAAACTACTCATGGATGGCTGCCCCATAGGACTACTCATGGATGGCTGTCCCATAGGACTACTCATGGATGGCTGTCCCATAGGACTACTCATGGATGGCTGTCCCATAGGACTACTCATGGATGGCTGTCCCATGCCTTCATTTAAACCTATATCGCCTCCATTTTTTGGTTCTCCATTAATAACGTCTGGCAAATGCTTAAGAACCATTTCCATTTCTAAAATGTATTCTTTGATGTCGGATGATGCCTTAAAATCCATTTGTATTCCGATTTGATATTTATATTCATAATCAGGTTTGACTCCAAACACAGGGTGTAATGCGAACAAACATTGGAATTTTTCGCCATTCTGTTTATAATTATGTAATTTAATTAGCAATTTATCACTTTGTTGAAGAGCCGCCATAATCTCATCATTCAGATAATCCTCAGTATCTTTGCCCTGCAGAAATCTACAACTTGTTCCAATTTTTTCTTTGCCATAACCTGTAACATTTTTGAACCCTTCATTGATATATACCAATGGAATTCCAGGAACAGTCATATCGGATACAACCATGCCACATTTTACAGTTTCAGACATAATTTTAAACATATCTAACCACGCTGTTTCAGAAGATAGATCAACTTCACAAGCACATGTTTGAATGCTTGAATTTATGCCGCTTTTTTCCCGAGCAGATAATTTTGAAATATATTCGTTAAATAAATTACTATCTAAAAATTGTGGGAAGATACTAACAAATAACTCAATGGTCTGGTCGTGCCAGCCACACATATTTTGAAATATTGGTCCCCAATCAATGGAATTCAAAGTTCCGATTTGTATTTCATTTGTAGTGCAATAAAACATTTCATTCTTTACCATTTTCATATGTGACTTTCTAATTTGCTTGAGTTGTTCGTTCCCTTCAGTGGTTCTACATTTTAATCCATTTTCAAAGAATTCAAATTGTGTTCGCAACATCTTCGAACAATTGGATTCAATATACTGTTTAAAATATGTTCTACCGGTTTCATCAAGCAACACTCCTCTGCATGAATGTGTCACGTTGTTCAGCCACATTATTTTAGTAAAAGCAGCATTGGTTAGATCATAATTTAAACGAGTATTTGTATTACTAGTTTTCATTATGCTCTTTGGTCTATCTGTATTTTCGATGTTCTCTTGCGTTTCCATCATAGATGCTTGTTTTTCAATATATTCCTTATTTTTTACCATATCGTTCGCTTCACCAGTTGTTTTTACTGCCATCATGCCTTTAGCACGGGAAGATGCTTTAGATTTAAAAGGCAATTTTGAAGGCAATAATCTCAATAATTTATCAAGCTGTAATAATCGTGCCTTAAGGTTTGAATCATTTTTTATTTCAAATTGAACGCCAATTACATAACGATAAATATTATCTGCGTCAAAAACTGGTCGCATAGATAATAAATTCTGAAATTTATCTCCATTTTTTCTATAATTAGTCAACTTTACATGACAATCAGTTCCTTTTGATAATGTACTTCTAATTACTTGAATTGCTTCTGGTTCTGTATCTGGGCCCTGTAAAAATCGGCAGTTTCTGCCAGTTGCTTCCATTCTAGAATAGCCAGTTGTGTTACAAAATTCTTCATTTACAAAAACCATGGGTGCTCCTGCGATAGTCATGTCTGAAATAACGATACATGCGGGCAAAGATTCGGCGATTGATACAAATGAATTCAACCATTCATCGGCATCTTTTGGTGCATTCATGTTCGCTGAATTCATAATAGCGTCCATTTCAGTATTTCCTTGAGAGCGCAATACTTCCATTACTTTGTTACAATATTTAGATTGTATAAAACGAGGGAAAGCATCCATAGCTAACGAGTTAATAATTACATCGCACTCATCTTTTATTTTTTGTAAAACATTATTCTCATTTACATATACACTGTCGCTGCTATTAGCATTATCCCATAATTTTTGTGTATCGGCGGTTCGTTCTTGTTGACCGATTCCAGTCATTTTTGATTTAGTAAAACAATTATACAGGTTAATTGCGATTTTCATTCGATCATTCTCGGGTATAGAATCTAATTTTTGTGAGTCAATTACAAAAAGCAGACCATCTTCATTATACTCTGTTTTCAAAAATTCAAGAAAGCATTGTTGACCTACTTCATATTTCATAATATTTCTTATAGAAGATTCCGCATTTTGTATCCAGAGCGATTTTGTAAACTCTAACATTGCGTTTTTCTGCACTTTTCCAAATTTGCGACCATATTGATCTTTATTTTTGCCTCTACCAGTAACAACACTAGTTCCCCGTGATTTTCCAGTCTGTCTCATAATATAATATGATATGAGATGTTTTTATATATTACTCATTAAAATATTATTATACAACTCTATTATCTGTTGTTTCTCATCATTCGAAAATTGGTTAATTCGGTCAAGTTCATTTTTTGTTAATTTATGTGAATTACGAATTTTATTTTTAATTTTTATAAATTCTGCGTTCGAAAACTGATTTTCACTACTAGTTATAATAGACTCACTATTTGAAAGTCCACTGTGTTGTGGTGGTGTCCATGTATTATGAGAAGTTGTAGATTGTTCTTCTATAATTATTCCCATTAACTTCGCCAATGCTGGGTCCATATTCATACAAGAAAGTTGATGATCGTCATCTTTGCCTTCCCCATATTCATCATAATCGCTAAATTCCTCATTGTCGCTATATTCATCATAATCGCTATTATTTTTACTTTCGTATGAATCCATAATTATATAATATATTATAACCGGTTTAATTAAGTTTTATTAATATATTATTTTCAGTTTATTGAATTGTATTTGGTAGTCCAAAAGAAGAATATGTCGAGGTTGCTACCATTGGTTGACAACTTAATGTGTTGGGTGGTCCACTCAATTTATCATTGAGATCATTTATTAATGGTCGAAAATTTAATTTATTTGGCGGTTCATTTAAATAATTATTCACATTGTTATGATTCGAAGATAGTGTAGATACAGTCGAATCATCATCTTCAACTACATATGTATTTATTTGATTGTCATTTGTATTGAAAGATACACGTTGACCTGAATTTTCGTAATTATGTTCTTCATTTGAGATTAGTCTATCTGAATATTCCAATCCATGTTTTGTTGGTGGTATCCACCGTTCATCATTATTCGTTCGCTCTTTAAATTCGTTCCAATATTCATCAGTATTTCTTTCATAATGAAAGTTATTAGAGTTAATCACAACATTATTAGATGTATGTAATAAAAATGGTTCTTGTTCTTCATCCAATATACCATTCAATTCATCTGCGGTGATCGCATTGCGGTTTTCTCCTAATTTGGCAATTTCATTTCGCTCTTCAACCATTTTTAAATATTGTTTGTGTACTTGAACCCTTAAACGGTTCTCTTCTGCCTTAATTATATTTGTTAACACATACTTCCGTCGTTTATGCTTTTCGTTTAATACATTAATTTCTACTTTTTGTGTATCTAATAATATTTTGATTTCATGCTTGTGTTTGTCTATTAATTTATCAATAATTGAACCATTTGGCCCCCATGAACTTACTGATATAGACTTTGAAACATTATTGCGCCATTTTTCTTGATGTTCGTCATCTAATTCTAATGCCTTGTCTTCCCAGATCATAGCTTCGTCTAGTTGACCTTTTTTCTTCAATCTTTCACTATTTCGTTTAAAATTGACAACATCCGGGGTCGATCTACGTGTATTGTACGAGGCTGATTTATTATGTCTGCATACATACCAATTCACGCAATTGCATTTTTTAATTTTTCCTATAGCTCTTCGTTGAGTATCTTCAATTAACTTCGAAAATATGAGTTCTTGTTTCTTCAACTGTCTATCATATTCAACTTTATGTTTATCTTTTAATCTATCTTGTTCTTTCTCTAATTCTATTAAAAATCTCTGCATTCTTCTATCAGATTTTTTATTTAATAAAATTATTTGCTCTTTTAATAATTGTGCTTCCTCGGCTTTCTTTTCTTTTTCTACACGTTGAATTAATTCATTAATTTCTTTATCTATCAACTCTGCTTTCTCAATAAATCCCAGTTTTGACATAATATTTCGTTCTTTTTGCAGTTGCCGAAGCAAACTATCTGGATTCAATTTATTCTTTTCATCCTCGGATAAACCAGACAGTGTCGACATATTAGAATATGACTTGCGTTTTTTTAATTCAGAAGCATCAAATATAGCATTTTCACATACTTTATGCAAAATTTTGCGTGTAGGTCCTTTCGCACCCAAATCGTATGCACCGGTATTGTGTATTTCACGCGAATAATAAACCAATGCATTGTTTAATTCGGGCTCTTTTATGTTAGATGTATGCTCTAATTCATTCTTTTGTATATTTGATCTTCCATTTTTTCGTGGACTTGTATTTGATGATATTGGATTCTGTGGTGGACTTATATTATATTTCCAAGCATTTTTTAATTTCTTGGAATGATCCATACAATAAATATTTTGATACGATTTCATAGTTAATATGGATGCATATATATTTTTATTAATGTTTTATTAAAAATATATTTTTAGTTATAACGAGTTTAGTGTAGATAGTTGTTTGGTTGGGTTATTCCAATCAGCTGACGATTTTGTATTAATCACATGACTATTGTTATTGAATGGCACAGCATACACTTTTCCGACTAATACGGATTTTTCTTTCGATATTTCCCGTGTTTTATTGCTATTTTTTGGACTATTGCGTTTTACAAAACCTTTATTTGGTTCATCCGAACTGCTATATGCGTTTAAACTAGGAAGTCGCAGTTTTTCATATTTTTCCTTTATTTTTGGATGATCGTATTCATCAGAATTCGTGGTTTGGTATGGAACATCATATTTATGAATATACCTATCCGGAAAAATGCGAGATTTTGTATGTGTTACATTTTTTCGACAACTCACACGAGGTGACGATTCATATGTTGGAGGGACTAGAATATTGCTACTTATAAAGGTGGAACGGGAATTAAAATCGTAAGGATTGTTTTCACTTCGATATGGGATGACCTTCATTTTAATGTATTATATAAATATAAACGTTTAATATATTATTCCTAAATATTTATTGCTGCATTTGTGATATCATATTGTGCCACGTCAGAATAATAACAAGCACCTATATTGTCAACGTCATCATGTTCGACGCACCTATATTGTCAACGTCATCATGTTCGACGCACCTATTTATCAACGTCATCATTCTGACGTGGCACGTTATAACGCATGTATGCTGCAATAAATATTTAGGGATGTATAATTAAAGATATCTTTTATACTATATATACAATATGAACCTCACCGCAAAACCAAAAAGAACCACCAAAAGTAGTCCGACTCCTGCTGAAAAAAAAACACGATTGTCTAACAAAAATAAAAAACACAATTCATCCAACCCGATTAACACATTAAAAATCGGAGAACAAAAAAGTTTTAACGAAAGAATAAATTCGATACACTCCTGTTTTGAAAATCAGACAATTGATACCATATATGAGGATACCACTTCAACTTACAATGAATCTGAGTTTTCATCCGATTTGGAACCGGATTTGTCGATTTCATTCAATTGTTGTCTTATATGTGGAGATGATACTGAACTTATAGAACATAAAGTGTGTTTCTGGCATGCAATAGTAGAAAAAGATCTATCAAATGGGCCATTGTATAAAACCGAATGCGACTATGCTTTAATAAAATACAGGAAACTTGATTCCTATTTGAACCGTGTTAATGAAAAAAAACAGAATGTTCTGAACAAATTAATACATTAATGTAATATCATATCCGTATTGAAATTACATTAATCCGAAATATACTATCCTGATTAAATAGAACATTACAAAATTTATAATGAATTAATATTAATGACCTCATCCATATGAGGCAGCATTTCTTCATCGTGAGTAATAATAATTAAAGTTTTTCCTCGCGTTTCAGCAAGGATCATGTCAATTACCTTTATACGCGTATTTTTATCTAGTCCAGCTAATGGCTCGTCCATAATAACAACCTTAGATTTTTTCAGTATGCCACGCATAAGCATTGTTATTTTCTGCATTCCACCAGACAAGTTTGTTCCATGTAATCCTGCGCTGGATTGGACTCCATCAGACAATTCAGAAAAAACGATATCTAACTTATATTTGTTTAATTTGTCAAGAAGTTGTTTTTCTGTGACATGCTCGTTTCCATAAAGCATATTGTATACAACAGTTTCGTTGAAAGTAGTAGTAGTTTGGTTTATATAATTCACCTTGTCACGCAAGTATTCCAATTTTATTTCATTGATGTCTACATCGTCAATCTTTACAAAACCTGATTCAGGTTTATAAAGACCAATTAATAGTTTCATCAGACTAGATTTTCCTGATCCAGAACGACCAATTAGACCGTATTTTTTTTCTCCTTGTAATTCTAAATTTAAATTCTCAAATAAGAAGTCTTCGCTTGTTTTATCATAACGATATTTAATATCTTTGAATTGAATAGACCCTTTTTTAATAACATTTTTTTTCACTCGTTTATTGTGATCTTTGAATAATTCATTTATAAAGTCAGATGAAGCTGATATAATTCCATATTTATAAATAATATAATGTATCAACCCATAATTAACATTTTGAGTATAACCTGAAAATTTATCTAACAAAAGAATGAAAACGATGCAGGTTGCTATATTAATCTTGCCTTCAATAAGTAAATTGTATACAACATATATTGCTGTGGTGTACGTAATAACCATAATGATTCGAGTAATCATGAGAATTAAGTTTTGTCCGAACATGATTTTGCTTAACCGTTCTTTACTTTCTTTCTCAAGTGTTTGATTTTTTTTTATTTCCGCATCAACCTCATTATTAATAAATACATTAATTAAGTTATCAAGGCTGTCTTGAAGATTTCCACTTAAATTTGAATTAAAAAAATTCTCACGCGATTGAATAAGTTCAATCAACTGGTAACCTCCAATAATTTGAACTATAATACAAGCCAAAAACCCAATCAGTATTACTAATCCCATTTTTGTATTATTATAGAACATAAAACCAATAATAAACAATGTAACAATCGTCTCTGGTATCAGTTTGCTTATAGTGTATTGAAACATTTCTTTCATATTGCGCGTTAATTCCAATACACGTGATAAATAATCACCTGAGCTAACGCCAGAATAATTTTGATTGTTGGATCGGATAGTGTTATCAAAAAATGCTTCGCGAAGAAAAGAGAAATATTGTGGGATAAGAGTTGACTCGATGTATTGTTTCCAATTGTCACCAAATAAAATAAACGCCCACACAATAATCATAAGAATTATATAGCCAGCGAAATGTCCTTTTTTCAAGTTGTTCCAGAAGTCAAATAATTTCGGATAAGAAGAAGAAGGTTTCATTTTGTCGAACATTACTCCATATACTTTAGGTAATACTACGCCTTCTAGTGGAAAAAAGAAGAAGATAACAAAAGCATATACCAAAAAAGTAACCTTGTGTTGTACAACAAAATCATAAAAAAATTTTTCAAATACTAAATTCATTTCCAAAATACTTTAAAATATAGACATAAAAAAAATTTGTATTTTAATAATAAGGAAGATGCTTTCTAGCAAAAAACCGAATCTGTCCTTTATTCACAGGATATTTTCATTGGCACATATGTATAAAGCAAAGCGCACTAACCAATTCAAAGATAAAATATTAGTGAATGCTTTTTTCGAGCCGAGTACAAGGACTTCTTTATCTTTTGAATCCGCAATGTATAGACTAGGAGGAAATGTAATTAATTTCAATAAAGACGCGTCTAGCATGAAAAAAGGAGAGAGTTTCGAAGATACTATAAAAACATTGTCCCATTATGGAGACGCAATGGTTTTAAGACACCCTGAAAAAGGCATGGTGGAAAAAGCTGCTAGATATTCAAATATACCTATTATAAACGCTGGAGACGGTGATGGAGACCACCCTACACAGGGGTTATTAGATCTATTTACTATCAGCAGGCGGTTTTATCTTCACAATCAATTAAATGTACTTCTTGTAGGAGACATTATGCATTCTCGAACGGTACATTCTCTTATCAATTATCTAAGTATATATCCTAGATTAAAAATCAATATTCTGCCGTATAGCAATAGAGAACCCGACATGGACTTGTTATATGAAATAGCGTCTAGTCATTCGCAAGTGCCTGATGACATAATAGTAGATGACGACACAATAGACCTGGAAAAATACGATGTTATTTATGTGACCCGTCTACAGAAAGAAAGAAGCAGCAATAATGACAAAGTAACACATATAATAGACCGTCAATTTTTATCTAAAACAAAAAAAGACTGTATTATAATGCACCCGTTCCCACGGAATGAAGAAATAGATCCAATTATAGATAATGACCCACGATGCAAGTATTTCGAACAAATGCAGAACGGAATAGCAATACGAATGGCTTTGTTGCACTATACATTCACTGATTTAAAAATACAAGAAAAACATAACAATAGATAAAAATCAATGTGTTTTAAGTATGAAATACATTAATTAATATGTGACATCATGATGGTTGAACTGTGTATCCCATTGCTCTAATAGTTGTAAAGGGATTTCTGGCAACAACGGATGAGACTCCCAAAAATAACGACAAAACGCCCAACAGAAGTCATACTTATTTGGATAAAATTCAGAATAGTTGTTTATTATAAAAGAATGTTTGTTCTTCGGTAACAAATGAATGTATTGTTTTGGCATAATATATGCTAACTGTGAATGAGGATGAAATGGTTGAGTTGAACCATTTTTGATAAAATCTGTGTCAAAATGTGGTATATAATTCAATAAATCTCCAAATAAAGGGGGGTAATGGTAATTATATTTCCATCTCCAATCGGGACATTCCCCTATATAATACTTATAGACCCATTCTAGTCCTTGAAGATAATTAGTACTTATAGTTTTGACATTATCAGGCGTTTTATCCATATGAAAAAGGGCTTTATAATACCTTTTCTCCCAATATTGTTCTTGCGGGCAAATATATTTTTCTTCTGCACGATATAATACAGGCATGTTGTTGATAACGCGTTCTTTTTCTTCGTCGGTGTCTTCTTTTAATTTATAATTTTCAAATTTATTTCGCACAAAGTATTCATTTAATAGAAATTGATGTTCGTTTTTCGCTACTTCCTGAATAAATAGACGTACGTTGCGCCATACAATCTTTCCTGTTTCCTCCGAAATAAAATAACAATTGGGTTTATTGCCAAATTTCATTGTATAAATCTCTAATAGAACATCGATTCCATGAGTACGTATATTCATAGCAGGAAAATGAGGAAGGAAATCATTTCCTAAGAAAAAACATAAAAATACATAATCATTAATTCGCTGCCTGCTTGAATATTTACAATTCATATGCGACAATATGCCTGAAGCAAGGTTTTGTATATCAACAAAATAAGGTTGGTTATTTGATGTATCAACCGGAATAGATCCCTTAAGGAATTCTGGTGCTTCCCTAAAAATATATATATTTTTACAATAATCTAAATGGAAAATAGAAAGCATAATTAGGTCTGAATCTAAACCATATACAGCAATTTTTTCGTGCTGCATGTCAACAGTTCGAATGTGTTTATATAGCTTATGTTCTCCCTCTCCTGGTTTATCAGAACAAGAAATGATAACTTCTTTCACACCATATCTAGTTTCAGTATGTTTAAGATGATAGTCTATGCGATAACACAAATTATCCATAAATTCTGTGCCGGGGGTAATATTAATGGTATTCCAAGAAACAGTCTTGTTATCACCAGTTGAATTTATGCCACTCATGAACGATGTTTTATATCTACGTGTTTTTTGCTGGTTCATTTTCGCAAAAGGGGCAACCCCGTCAAACGCAATGTAGACTGTTTGTGTAGGCTTAATCATACAAATATAATTTTCAATTCTAGAAATTACTTCATTAATTATGGCATCTTCAACCTCTTTAACTGTCATATTGTCAAACGTCGGCTTGAGGTCATTATATGAATCATATATGATTGAATTGCAGTCCATATATAAGCGAGAAAAGGGATTTTTAGTTGCACTAAAAAAATGATTAAAATCTCGTATGATATTTGCGTAATTTTTGATAACATACGAAAAATAGCTTGGAATACCCATCTTATTATTAATCCGTGCTCTATTTAATTTACAAATATATGTTTATATTATTTTCTATAACATATGTGATTGTGTAAGTGTGTCTGTTTAAAAATATTGGTCTATAATATTGGAAAGATTGAATGAAAACCAAACATAATTTAGAAATATTTTTGAAAGAGAAAACAGAATATATTCAAACGGTCATACGAAATACTATTACATCTATCAAATTTAACAATATAATGGATGTATTTAGCAATAATGATGCAAGTTTATCGTTATCTGTGTTAGACGATTTATATGCTAAGACCGTAAAGATATATGACTGCGTTCCAGAAAAAAGCGTACATGATTCACTTCTTACAGACCTTCAATCTGTTATAGACAAACTGTCTTTAATAATATGTGGATTTGGTACTAAACATATAGAAGATTTGTTGTTTGTTTGTTTTGGTTCTGAGTATCAAAATATAAAATTCACTGATCCAATAGTAGATGATAAATACGCAATTATCAAGCATCATATTACACCGATCGGTTATAAAATAAATCACTGGAAACCGAAGCATAAATTGGTACCGACCAAAAGCATATGCATAGACAAGATAGGAGAAGGTGAAGTTGGATTTGAAACAGTCAATACGTTAGAGTGCTTTGACTACGAAATCGATAATGACAAAATATATCAAAAGATACTTGGAATAAGAGTAATAATACAGAATGAAAAGGCGAAAAAAACTCTTATAGTTAATGCCATAGTCGATGATCTACATTTGAATAGTTTTTCTAATAAATATCTGGCACAACAGACAGAATTGTATTTATCAAAAACGATAGGTAGACCAAATCATGAGACTTTGATAATGAACGAATTGGTAAAGAACATGATATTAAAAGAGGCTCTTATATACAGTCCAAATGATATTGTAAAAAAGACATTTGCTGTATTAAGTGAGGTTAACAACGTAAAACAGACAAAACTCGAGATAACAATAAAAAGGTTTACTGAAATGGATCTTTACACGCAACGAAATATATTAATTAACTTACTGTTGTATAAACAAGATGAAGAGATCCAATATATATGTTATTTGTTATATGAAGTAGTTGCTGTAAGGAGTGATAACGATTTGTTGTATGATACATTGCCATGGAATTTAAAACAAGAATTCAACGAAATGATAACATGTTCTTCAAAGAAGGTTAATGATATAATGAAGAAGTATGAAGCAAATCAAGTTACATTAGAGCAGCAAGTCTACCTAATGAAGTCAAGTGATTCAATAAAAGAGAAGGCTATGTTGAAATTGAAAGAAATAAAAGGCAAACCAGATGAGATGTGTTTAAAAGCAAAGCAATATATAGAAGGTCTATTGAAAATTCCTTTTGGAATGTATCGAGAAGAGCCAATTTTAAGGAAAGTAAAAAATTTGAATGATTGGTATGTTCGAATAGAAAACGTAATAAAAGATCTCTTTCCAAACATGGTGTTTTATAAAAAGCATAAATATACAACCCAAGAAATTATGAAAAATTTGACGATTATACGTCAATTTTTATGCGAAAAACTGTCGACAGAGACAAATCAGGTTCTCGAGAGTTATACTAGTAAACAGATTGCGGTTGTTAGACAAAAAATAAATGTTTTACATAAAGATTGTAATATTCCCAGATTGCCGATTGCCAAAAAGTCTCGTTCGATACAAATGGAGAACATTACGTCATTGATAAACGGGAATATCCATTACTCTTCTACTATTTACGATGCGGTTAATAACAATTCTGCGTATTCATTATCTTCGACAGTAAGTGACATTGATTTAATAGAGAAAAGTGTTAAAAGTGTAAATGGTGAGATGGAAGAGATAATGGACATAATGGAAGAATCCGTATACGGTCATAACCACGCAAAGAACCAAATAATGAAAATAATCGGGCAATGGATGAATGGAGAACAAACCGGATATTGTTTTGGTTTCGAAGGTTCTCCGGGTATAGGAAAAACTTCATTAGCGAAGAAGGGAATATCGAAATGTCTACAGAATGATAATTCTGATACAAGGCCTTTTTCGTTTATTGCGTTGGGTGGTTCGTGTAATGGTTCTACAATCGAGGGACATAGTTATACATATTTAAATTCAACATGGGGGCGAATAGTCGATATACTAATGGATTCAAAGTGTATGAATCCGATCATATACATTGATGAGCTAGACAAAGTAAGCAAGACCGAAAATGGTAGAGAAATAATTGGCATATTTACTCATTTGATAGATCAGACACAAAATGAAGTATTCCAAGACAAATATTTCAGCGGAATAGACATCGACTTATCCAAAGCATTATTCATTTTTTCTTACAATGACCCAGAACAAATAGACAAAGTATTGCTTGATAGAATACACAGAATAAAATTTGACAATCTTACAATAGATGACAAGCGTGTGATTGTAAATAATTATATACTTCCTGAAATTAATAAAAAAATGGGTTTTGAAAATGTTGTTTCTATATCAAATGATATGATAGAATACATTATCGAATCATATACGTCGGAGCCAGGAGTAAGGAAGTTAAAAGAGATATTATTCGACCTGTATGGTGAAATCAATTTAGAAATATTAAAATCAAATAGTTGCGACATGGATATGCCAATAGAAATCACAAGAGACAACATAGATAAGAAATACTTAAAAAGGTATCATAAAGTAAATTCAAAAAAAATACACAAACTCTGTGAAACAGGAGTAATAAACGGATTATGGGCTAATTCTCTCGGTCAAGGAGGGATCATCCCGATACAAACACTATTTTATCCGTGTTCTACATTTCTAGACTTGCGTCTAACTGGACTACAGGGTGATGTCATGAAAGAAAGTATGAACGTGGCAAAAACATTAGCATGGAATATGACGTTAGACAATATAAAAGAGGAGTTAATAACGAAATTTGAAAAGACAAAAAATCAAGGTCTACATATCCATTGTCCGGAAGGTTCAATCTCAAAAGATGGACCATCCGCAGGTGCAGCTATAACAACAGCCATATATAGCTTATTTAATAATAAACAAATAAAGAATGATGTAGCGATTACAGGCGAAACAAATTTACAAGGGGAAATAACAGCAATCGGAGGTTTAGAGATAAAAATAAGTGGTGGAATAAAAGCAGGAATAAAAACATTCTTATATCCGGAAGAAAATGAACGAGATTTTGAAGAGTGGAAATCAAAGAATGAAGAAAAACAGAAAGACATGAATATACAATTTATAAAAGTATCAAAAATAGACGATGTTTTTCAACATGTATTTGTATAATTAGACAGACAAAAAGAATCTCTAATTATAGTATAATAAAGTAATATGTTAACGAACGATGCAGGAATAAACATGCGTGCTTTTTTTTATTTATTCTTTAGATTGGCACCTTTCATTTTAGTTAGTTTTTTCTCTTTAGCATCTCTATTTAATCAAGATGTAAAAGGCATATTCTATTTACTAGGTGTAATCGTAGCGAGTTTTTCGGTCGTAGGATTTGCGAACGTACTACCAAGTAGTTTTGATTTGGACGAAAGTCGACCAGAAATATGTAATGCGATGTCATTTACAGACTCTAGTGATATACGTTTATCAATCGGACAAGGCATAATTGGGTTCACATTTTTTTACCTACTTTATGGGATATTCAAAATGAGTCTACTCGTAGCAAACATACCAACCATCTTATTTTTCGTTACATTAATTGGTTATAACACGTATTGGAATCTTACAAACAACTGTTATGGGTTAATGAGCTTAGTATTATCAGCAGGAATAGGTGGTAGTGTAGGGTATTTTTGGGCGTACATGATAGATGTAGTATTGAAGCTGAATAGATCATTGTATTTTACAGGAATACCTAACGACCAGATTTGCTCGAAACCATCTAAGAGTACATTCAGATGCAATGTTTATAAGAATGGCAAATTGATACAAAAAATGTAAATAAATAACTATAGATATAAGTATTTATTTATCGAAGATGTGGATATTTTCTCTTAACCATTTCGTAACATTGGAAAGAGCAACCTTTTTTGACATTTCAAGAGCTATTAATTGAAGATTTTTTGACTTTTTACTATAAGACACAATAAAATTGTTAATAACGTTAATAGTATTTGCGTTATCATATTTAGAATTTAACTCGTTTAATGGAAAAGCATTATAACCCTTGCGTTCATTTACTACATTGTGGAACTGAAATAACATAAGTTTCATATCCTCTTTGGTTTTTAAAGAAAGTCGATTTATAGAGCTTAAATATTTGGTAGCATGTTCGGTACAAATCGGGCATGGCAAATTAGCAGAAATGCTTTTTATTATTGTTAATAATTCAGCGAATTTTGTATTATAGTGTTCCTCTTTAATTTTATGTGCCAATGTATGAAATAACGTCCATATAGGAGTGCCCCATTCTAATCTCGTTATTGTATCTTTAGGTTTAGTAGCTTGTTTATTTGTATTTACAGAAGGCTTTTTATATATTACGGTTTTCATTCCCATAACAATATTATTATCATTGTTCGAAGAATGTGATATTGATCTACTTTTCATGAACTTCATTTTTCTAATTATATATGTTATTATAAATTAAAATCATACAAAAATATATACATACAATAATTATTTAATGGAATCCAAAGAACAATTGATATCTGCTGTTAGAGATTGGGTAAAGCTAGACAATGAAATAAGAACTCTGAATAAAGAACAAAGCAAAAGGAAAAAAGATAAGAACGTTATTACTGAGAATTTGATGAATATTATGAAATCCAACGAGATAGATTGTTTTGATCTAAAAGACGGACAAATATGTTATAACAAGAAGACTGTGAAAAAACCGATTACAAGAAAAAATTTATTTGATATACTATCTAAATATTATGATGGAAACATGCTAAAGGCGTCACAATTGAACGATTTTATTTCTGACAATCGCGAAGAAAGTGTAAAAGAAACGATTACTAGGAAAATAAACAAAGAAGATTCTTAAATTCCAAAAGCGGGTATATGATACAGACCATTTGTTAGTGTATAATTAGCCACAATTAAAGGATTTTCTTTATTCTGTAGGACATCTTCTGTCTTATATACATTTGTATGTTTGTCTATATAATACACAATCCCACCTATTTCTTGAGCGAAAAGTTCTATAGTACATGATACATTATTTGCATCGATATTGTTTGTAATAAGTCCATGTGGTGTTCCCTTTGCGTGCGTTCCACAATATTCGCAGTTGTCTTTTCTCCTCCGAGTACATTGTTCTCCGTTTGCCCTCTTAGCAATGCACCTATTGGTTATGGGAATTGAATTTTTTATTCTCTTTCTCTTACTTACATCCTCTTTTTGAAAGACTAATCTCTCATAATCATAAACAAATTCTAAAAGTTCATTTGATTTTCCTTTTTCAGTGAATTCAAGTCCAGCAAGTTTGTCTTTTATTTTGTCTTTAAATTCACTTATATACAATTCAAACTTCTTATTCAAACGTCTCTCCATTATAACTATTATGCAAGAATATATAAAGATATGTTTAATTCAATTTTTTATATATTATGAAAAGGGTATAGAAATCAATGAATCCATTCGTCTGGTTTATTTTTTTTCTTTCCATCGTATGGAACAGCATACTTATTGTCTAATAACCATTGATTTACATGAATATTGTCTACGTGTACATCAGCTAAGAGGCGACCATACTTTTCTATCTTTACTTTGTCTAATCTTACAATTTTTCCAAAAATAAGTTCATACAATGCTTGTCTTGAAATCTTTGCTAATTCAGTCTCTTTTGAAAACTCGCTTCGCAACTCTGGGGCATCTATTCCCCTTAGACGTACAACATATCTATATATGTCCTTATCAACATCAGGATACCTAGAAGCTACCGTTATAGTATCACCATCATATACTTTTACTACTTTGCCGTACCCTAATTTGGGTATAAATGGTTTACTATTTTCCATTGTAATATCACTCAAACAATAAAAATTGTTGCTACACTTTTTATTTGCTTTACACAACCAATCACACTTATTAAAAGCCCCTCTTGCGTTATTTACAAAGAACATGTATGAAAACGTAACATACGGTATCTTCATAAAAAATACTTATATTTTATGGAGAAGAAATTTTAATGGAACGCATCATATACTTTTTTGAAAAGTTCAGCTGCGTCTACACACGATTTTCGTAAATACATATTAACCATTTTCTTATCAAGGCTATCCTTAAAAGCTAACCTAATTTTACTATTGTCATCATGCGGGTGGAATTTTTTGAACCCACAGAAAGTTAATATTTTATCGGTTTCGAAATATTGAGAATACAAGAAGAATTCCAATGATTTTCCAATGGTATAATCTTCATTCTCTAATACAACATCATAACAATTATCCATTGTACTTTCACTTACATTAATCGGAACAATGTCAGAATCTAAATTTTGAACCATATCCGCAAACTTATTCTGAAGAATCAAGCATGCTTTCATAACAACGTCTTTATTTTCATAAACGCCCACGGATTGTATTATGAAGTCAAAGCTATTTTCTACAAAATGTCTTTGTGCGTCAAGCAAATAGAAATTTTTCTTTTGAAAAGATATATCTTGTTGGGTCATTTCTTCGCTTCTTAGCTTGTCTTCCTGTTCTTCCCATGCTGACTGTATTTTTACCATGTCAGGTGTATTCGAATAAGCACATTTTGAAACCACATTATAAACACTGTTTTCTTTGGCGGTATGAACCGTGAACTCAGAACGCAGTTTTATGTGCTCCCCAGGCAATTGTTGACTAATTTGTGGTCTTAGTCGTGCAAAATCAATATACATGCCGGTTTTGTCATTAGGTGGGAATATTTTCTTCGTTTCTTCTTGAGTTAAATAATTGCCGTTGGATACATTTTTGATTTTGAAATGTTCGGTAGTAATAAAGGATACAGATTCGCTGGCATTTTTCTCATCAACTTCCAATATATAATTTTTTGGCAAAACGGTTAGATCATCACTGTGTACTGGAATACAACTAAGTCGATGTTTAAGTATTTCATTATGCAGTCTTCCTGTATTTACATCAATATGGCAATCATTATTTTCATGGGTCTCGGTATAAAACCCTACTACTGGTATGTCTGACAACATTGTTCTTCTAATAGCATTTGCTAAACTTACATTTATTCCACTAAGTGTGAACTTTAAAATGTTGTTTTCTTCTTCTGAAATATTGGTTAATGAGGGATTCATGGCAACTTTATAAACTATATAGATGTAATTTTTATATGAATAATTGTATTTATTGTAATTCAATTTTACAATGTATTTTTAAGAGAGGATGTATTTATTTATGAAATGCGTTCTTTCTTCTGGTGTAAGTAACCCAAATAACATTCTATTTCGCTGGACTAAATCCGCATCACTTAAAGGTCGTTTGAAATAATTTTGAAAACAATTTACTATTTCTTTGTTCGACGCGTTTTTCAACTTAATATGTCTTCTAAGGATATTTTGATATCGTGGGTTTGTTTCATTTGCCGACAAAGAACGATTGTTTACAAAAAACATTAAATCATCATATAAAACAACGTCGTTATATTGAGAATGATATATATTTTCGATTATTCCTAAGTCCCCATTAAAAGAACGGATATCCCGCAACAATTCCATTGATTGTGGTTGTCTTGCAAAAGGCATAATATGTTCGGTTAATATACTTATTGGAGTTGTTTTGAATATCAACGACATCTCAACATTTTCATTCATTATATAAATAGTAAACAATACTATTTATATAAATATAACATTTAACTTAATGCAAACATCATAGAGACCATGATAAAAAGTAACAATATTGGCAATAAAACAATCAACCATGCGAACCAAGATGCGCCTCCGCGACAAATTACATTAAGAAGCCAAGTCCAAAATAATACATATAGAAACTTGATTAAAAATACCATGCCGGTATTAGGAACATCGCAGTTGTAATCACCAACGCAGTACAATGTTGAATTTCCTATATTCTGATAACCGATTATCGCTAAAGAAACTACGGAAACTATGAAATAAAACTGGGCGGGAGGACATATATCTTTCAAACCAACTACTTTCATAATTATATACAACGCATAGATTTTTTAAGCTAAATTTGTCAATGGAGACGGGTTAATGTCAAATTTACTTGAATTATTAAAATTCATAGCATCATAGAGTTTATCAGGTTGAACCATTGTTCCGCCTATCATATTCTTTCTACGTAGAGTCTTTGATTTATTCGATTTGCGTTTGTTCGCGGTTTTTCTGGCACGTTTTTTGGAAGTGGTTTTATTAATTTTCTTGGTGAGCTTTGTCTTTTTCGCAACCATTTGTATATAAATTACATCATAAAAAATATACAAGTTTATATTTTTTACATATTGCGTAGTTATTCAATATCAACGTGTGTTAACATGTGTCTGCGACAACATACATTCTTTAGTCCTATCGTATCTAAGACTTCTCCTTCTGCTGTCTTGTCGACATTCATTTTTGTTAAATATACTACCTTCTCGACTGACTCGCCTCGCTGAATTTTTATTTTTTTTACCTCTGCTTGATAATATCTATATTTATCTGCCAATACAGTTCCGCAAGTAAAACATTTAATAGGAATAATCATTTTGTCTTTTATATACTGATATAACTATATTATTTTATATGATTCAATTTTATAATGTAATAGTATTATAAATGAAACTATCAAAACAACAACTATTTTGTATATTTGTTGTCAGCACAATTATTATCATATTTAATTATCGAACAAACGTGACAGAAAACTATGAAAGCATTAACACTATTAATTTTTCAAGCGACGACTTGTTAGATAGCAATACAAAAATAGATACAGATACTCCTATTAACTATAGAGACCTAAGTGAAGATTCAAATAAAACAGACAAAGCATATATCGATATTGGGAAAAAGGACTACTCTGAAGTAACAAATAATTATAACGTTCAATATCATGTGCCAGAGGACATTTTGAAAAAGAAACATCCTCTACTATTAAAAGAAGATAACATAGTGTTTGTAAAGGATGATGAAAATAAAGAATTAGTTCGGTTACCCGCTCAAAATAGAGCAACATATTATGAACCAGGACAAAAATATTTCGTAAACAACTACGTTCCAAATTATAAAGAGATGATACTATTAAGTAAAAAACAAAAAATCTAAAATTAAAGTAATTGTATAATGTATAAAAATATGGTAGCAAATTGTTTTTTTCCGCGCATTTCCAACCCACTTAGTAGCGTTAAAACTCGGTCTTGTCCCGATTTCAATATGCTACTTTTATTAGGACAGCAACAGCATATATCGTATGGAGAATATTTATTGAAAAATAAAGATTCTACTAGAAAGCAAAGACGTCAAATGATAGTCTATCATTATAAATACAAACAATAATTACATTACAATATAATCACCTGACGTAGTTTTCATCTTTCGAGTTATTTTATTTTCACTCGAATGATGTTCTTCATCGTGGCATGTTTCACACAACCCCATCAAGTTTGCCTTATGATTTTTATGTACTGCCCCAACATAACCCTTATCATTCGCGTCTTTTTGTTGTAATATATGGTGAACTTCTGTAGCAACTTCTACGCCGCATTTTTCACATATACCTTTTATTTTCTTTTGGTTATATCGAGAAGTGTTATATGATAATATTCCCGATGTTTCCGAAAAATACTTATTGCGAAACGCAAACGCATCTTCTAATACGTCATTCCTCAAATGGATTGATTTGCATACCTCTAACCCATAGTTATTATTTCCTTCGCCGTCTTTTAGTTTTCGGTCATAGACCAAACAGTCTCGTTCTGGATTATAAAAAACCTCCATATGTTTTGGAGCCAAGTATTTCAAATCTTTTATTTCATCATATTTTACAAGATCATGGAAATGAGTTGCCAATATAAAGCTGCTGTTTGCCTTATTCATATGCTTCAGTCCAGATATAAATATGCTTATTGCGGACTGATACTCTGTTCCAGAACATAACTCATCGCCCAATACTAGGCTGTTCTCATCCGCCATATTTAAAATTACAGACAACTCTGATATCTCTACAGCAAATGTGGATAACCCTCTGAATAAGTTATCATTTCCGACTATTCGTGAAAAAATGGATTTATAAGGTTTGAATATGAAATTACTACAAGGTACAAACATTCCACATTGAGCTAATATAGTACATATTCCAAGGGCACGTATGTAACTTGTTTTGCCAACCGCATTCGTTCCATATAATAATATGCCGTTTAAATATTCTTCATTATCAGTTGACCCCATGCCAATGCTTACATCATTTGGAACATACGTTTCATTTTGCTGTATTTGCTCTATCAAACAATGTCTCATATCTTTGGCATTAACAAAAGATTTTGGAGCATCTTCTATAGTAGGACAACAGTAATTATATTTATCTGCGTTATAAATTTTACATTGAAGTAGATCCATACGCATAATATATTTTACAATTTTTTCAATCTCGTCAAATACTTCTATTTCTAATTGTTCTAAGAACTCAATGTAGGTTCTCATTGCTTCAATTGTCATTGCCTCTTCATAATCCTTCATGCTAGAAGATAGGTCTTTTAACATAGGACTTTCTATTTTATTACTTGTTGTTGTTGCTTTGACAAATTTAATATCTTTTATCATTATAGGTCCGTTTTTATTGTCTATTTCATGGCTTATTAAATAATTTGTCAATGTGGATGAACGTTTCGTTGTAATCTCGAGATAATTTCCACTCTTTTCAGTAGTATGAACTTTTACATAAAGACCTTTTTTCGTTTCTTTTTTTGACATAACATCATTCAAATAGTCTTGAATCTCATAGAATTTATCTTTGCTATCGTTATATTTACACATCAACTCATCGTACTTAGAATTTAACCCAGACTGTATAAAATCTACACCAGAGTACCCCTGTGACCCTTGAACTTTTATACATTCATCTATTTTTATATTATCAACAATAAACTTTTGAATTTTATCAGATACAGATTCTATATATTTGAATGGATCGTCTTGTGTATTATCATCTAATAAATAGTGTGCTATAGCTGAATCCCCATCCATATATTCTTTCGAATTTCGTATAATTTCAATTCCCTGATACAATTCGTATATTGATACAGGATGAACTCGTCTTGTCAAAATTTGACGCATAATTTTTTCAATGTCTTTTATCTTATGTATATGGCTTCTAATATTTGCCATAATAGGGAGCTTTTCTTTTGATGTCATATATTCCATGATAGAATATTCTTTTTTCAACCAGGTCTCATCTGTGGTAGGCGTAGTAATCAAATATTTAAACTCTCTTTTTCCGATAGAGGTACAACAGTTGTTCAGTAAATTCATAACAGAGGATTTCTTTCCATATCGTTTGCCGTTATTATCATCTAATATATTCAATTGTTGCAGTGTATGATTTGCCAATAAAACATTTGTAGATACATTATTAATAAGAGGCAATGATATTTTTTTCACCAGTTTGTTATTATGTTCGTGAATAAAATTCAACAAAAAACAGAACGACTGTGTTGATATGCTATCTTTGCGAAAATCATATATATTATATGTATCTGGACCAAAATAACTTGATATTAATTCATGTTGATAGTTCTGTTTCGTGCAGTTTTTTGTCTTTTCATCTGTGCTATAATTATATTTATGTATGTTTGGTGTCGATAACCCGATATATGATACTATCTGATTTACTGTTTTATCATCGTAATCGGATACGATAATTGCTTCAGATGGGTTATATACAGATACAAATCGCTGAAGAGTATCAAAATTAGTAGTTGTATATTCTGCCAACGTTTCATGTTGAAAAACCGCGCTTCTACCTGTCATTATGTCTACAGTAGAAGCACCATAAACTAGTGTATCTTTCATAATAGAACGACGCTTGGATGGCTGTTTATATGTCTCAAACCAAATACACATAACATTATTTGACAATGTTTCAGAACTATTATTTTGAGATATATATGTTCCAGATGAATATACTCCTTCTAATACACGTTCTTTTTCTTCCCCATTTTGAACGTATACTGCTACGGTATAACTTTGTTGTATAATTATTTCTATAAATTTATCTATTGTATATAACGGACAACCTGCCATGAAAACCGGACAGTCATTATACAAACATTTCTTCTCGGATACCGCAAAATCGCATATATCAGCAATCTCCGAAATATTGCTACCAATTATTGCATCATTATTTTTTATGCCATACACTTCGTAAAAAGAACCTACCTGCATCATAACAACCGTACGCTCACCATAAATAGACTTATTCTCATCAGTTTTTTCAAAATAATGTTTATATATCGAAAAGGTTTCTTTTTTTGGCATCTCTATAAAAATATTATATAATGTTTATATAGATTTACATTTTATTAATGGATTAACTCCTCTTCAGATGTGTTATTATTGAATATAAAGAAATAATAGTATAATAATTACAAATGATTGCCGCATACACAACTTTATTTATAGTAGTTAATATAATTACAACAATGGGTCTGAAAATAGCTCATCGTGGATTATCACAATATTATAAAGATAATTCTCGTTTGGCATTTGAAAAAGCTATAGAAAATAAATTTGACATGATTGAATTGGATATTCAACAATGTAAAGACGGAAATATAGTAGTGTATCACGATATATACTATAAAAACAAGTACATCAAAGAATATAATTCCGATGAATTGTACGACGAAAACATACTCTCATTGTCGACATTTTTAGACATTGTTCGAGACAACCCTATCAAGTTATTTTTTGATTTAAAAGGCAATGAAGAAGTTGTAGTTATCCTATTAGATACAATTATAAAAACTGGCGGGATTGATTACAATAATGTTTATATATCTAGTTTTAATCGGTTATATTTAGATATAATAACAGAGTACAAATTGCCCATCAAAATAGGGTTTACTACGAGCATGACATTTAATGAAAATGATTTTTCAGCATTATTAAACAATATTGATTTTGTAGTTTTTGATTGGACCTGTTTACAATGCGATATTATCGAACTATGTAAAAATAAGAAAATATTAGTGTTTTCATACACAGTTGAAAACGATTTCATATTAAACCACATGCGTAGTTTCAACGTAGATGGAATTGTTTCTAATTATATGTTTTAATAAAATTGAATACAATATAAAAAAAAGGATTGTATTCAAAGAAATAACAAATAATAAATGAAAGACAACAGTGAAGATAGCTATGGATATTTTGAAGATGTAATTGAAAATGATGTTATTTTAAATTATTCCGACGAAGACTTGCCAAATTATAAAAGTGGATTATTAACAATAAATGTTGACTTTATAAAGAAAAAAAGAGATTCATATGATGATACATTTAATCACGATAATCGCCTCAGATATGCGTGGCATGATTGTGTTCGAAAATGTCGAATAAATACACTGTTATGTATCCATTGTTGTTGGCATTTTATAATTGTCGGTAGCATAGTTTCACTTGGTGGGTGGATATTATATAAATTTTAAAGCTCGTCTTTCTTTTCATTGAAAAAATTATACAATAAATTCTCCGTACTATGATTTTTTATCTCACCACACATAAGAATGGCAGACTCGTACATTTTTCGCAACACATCATTTGGTGCGGTTGAACCAATTTTTATAAAGCCATTTGTTATCAGATACTTACGTATATCTTGAATAGAAACAGTTTTCAATTGCTGTGTTTGATTATTTATATTATTTCGGATTGTACGGTTTGACACCAATACACCTATTTTTGAATAATACTTAGACCGTCCGACTTTGTGATGCCGTTTTATTGTTTTTTTCTGCTTGCGTTTTTTTATTTTTATTGGCTTATCGTTATTCATTTTTTGAATGAATTGTTTCATTTGATATTGATTAGCGCGTTCTTGTATATCTTTATGAGGGCTGTGTTGATAATCCGTTACATTATTTTCAATAGGAGACGCACCTTTATTATCACTTATGCTTTCCTCAATCGAAAGGGAAGGTCTATTGGAAGAAGTTTTATTCACATAGTTTCGATAAGTTGGCAAATTGCCATTTTTTAAACACCCATATTTTGGTATTGTGTTATTTTCGTCATTACTATTCAAATTAACTATTTGTGGTGCAACAGTGTCGGGTTGTTTTTGAATATTGGCATGAACCATCGTTTCCATGTCATCATGTATATTTCTACGCAGGGTGCTATTGTGTTTCAATTTATGTTGTGTTTCACGCTTTTCTTTTAATGAATTCAAATAATTCTGCGCTTCTTCAAAATTGTTCTTGCGCGGAGCTTCACTATTTTCGACAGGAGGATTAGTTTTTTTCTTATCAAATAAATTGTCATATCTATTCTGTTGTTGATTACGTATCATTCTCAATATGGAACGTTTTTTTAACGTATCACTTTTTTTAGGTTTCGATGCTGCTTTTATTTTAATTTCTGATGTTTTTTGTTTTGGTTGTCTCTTCTGTGTATGATTATTTTTACTAGGACTCTTATTGAATGTAAAATCCAATGGATTCACTTTTAATACTTTTTTTTCTTCACTCATGCTTAATCTATTATGAGTGAATATAAATTTATAAACATTAATACGATAAATCCCTAAATAGATTATACATACATATCTCTTAAGAACGACTTATCCTGTTGTTTTTTTCTGTGCTCCGAAAATTTTATATATCCTTGTTCCAGATCGTCTATAGTTATATGTTTCAAACGTTCTTTTGGTCTCCCGTATATGCGTCTACCGTGTGCGATTTTTACGTGCGTTAAAAATACTTCAATGTCTCTACCGTAATGTATGAAATTCGTCTTCTTTGATAAGAACCATTTATCATCCATAACAGTAGTATCAACACTCCATTTTTGTTCTTTAATTTTCTTCAACATTATCTCACATAACTCTTGTGGATTATACGAATCTATTGTAAACCTCCATATAAATCTTGAATCGAGACCCCGGTTTGATCTAAAAAACGTTTCGTCTAGTTCTTTCTCATACCCTGCTATAATTACCATGATATCATCTTTGCAGTCACTTAAAGATTCACATAATGTATCTATACATTCCTTTGAAAAACTATCATTATGGTCTGGTGATGCGAGAGAGTATGCCTCGTCAATGAATAACACACCTCCGATACACTCTTGTATCACGTTTTTAGTCTTTATAGCAGTTTGTCCCAGATAACCAGCTACTAGATCGTTTCTTGTCACCTTTTTGAATGTTTTTTTCTTTAATATTCCCATCTTAGAATACATATTCCCAATTATTTTCGCAACCTCGGTTTTGCCTGTCCCAGGAGGACCATATATAACTGTATGTTTGTAATCACCAATATTATTTCCCTTGTGTAAGGATTGTATAAAGTATAATAATTGATCTAATAAGGTTGTCTTCAGACGTTTCATCCCAATCATATCATTTAATTGTATCAATTCAGAATGTATATTATGCAGTGATTTAAGATCAATATTATATTCAGTATCTTCCTTGTACGGGTTTGCGTTAATTATATCTAATAAATCTTGTAACGTTTCGATATTTACCTCTATGTCTAGTTGTTTTGTTTTTTCAATGTCTATTACAGCATTCAATGATACATCAACCACTGCTTCGTTGTTTAATTTCCATATGTCATAATTTGATATTTTGGGCTGTTTGCTAGGGAATTGTGGAGCAATGCTATATTTTTCATTTTCTTGAACTGGGACAACGATATCAAGATTATTCAAATTGTTATAAATCATGTTATTGTTTATCATTCCATTTAAAATAAAAAAATCTATTTTTTCGGTTTCTTTGTCTATGTTATCGAGATATTTTATGAATCGTTTATTTGCTGAAGACATCGTATAAGTGATGTATAATCATTATATTTATTCCCTTTATTTACAAAATTGAATTTGATTTATAAATATTACAAAACAATATAAGTGGTTAATAATTATGGAATATAGCATGAAATCTTCTGAGTTTGCTGGGTACATGGAACCTGTTGTAAATAATATCAAGGAAATTGTAAATGATGTGAAAAAATGTATCGATTACGATGAAAAGATTGCTACAGGTGAAGATTTTTCGAAAAAAGAAATTGGCATATTAGAACACATAGAGGATTATGAAGAAAATGCGTTTAATATCATTGAATCTTACTTTCAAGGAAAACACCTGGAATGTCTAGTGCGACATCAAACAGAATCTTATAATCATTTTGTAAATTATCAGATCCAACGCACTATACAAATGTTTAATCCTGTAGTAATTCGTTCTGAAAATGACTATGTTCCGGAAAAAGATGCCTATTTCTTAGAAGTAAATATTGACTTTGTAAATTTCAAACTATACCCCCCACAAATTCATGAAAATAATGGTGCTACAAAGACTATGCTTCCGCAAGAAGCTAAGCTGCGAAATTTTACATATGCTTCGACTATGACAGTAGACATCAACATTAAGTATATTATTCGCACCACTGAAAATATGGATAATCCTCGCATAGTTGAGAAGACAATTCCTAAGATTAATATCGGGAAATTACCAATTATGTTGAAATCGTCTGTTTGTATATTGACACTAAACCCGCATATCAGTCCAGAGATAACTGGAGAGTGTAATATGGATTGTGGAGGTTACTTTATTATCAAAGGATCTGAAAAAACGGTGCTAGGACAAGAACGTGCTGCTGAAAACAGAATTTATTGCTTTGATGGCAAAAATACCACAAAGTGGAGTTACTACGCAGAGATTAAATCTGTTCCTGATTTCAAGTGTATATCGCCGAAACAAATTGAAATGATGATCGCCACGAAAAATAATGGTTTTGGCAATGGTATCTATGTAAATATTCCACGAGTAAAGCAGCCCATTGAACTATTTGTTGTATTCCGAGCTCTAGGAATTATTAGTGATAAAGATATCTGCAATCGCATTGTCTTAGACATGGATAAAGATAGCAACCAAGATTTATTGAATTTCTTACAAGCATCCGTTATTGATTCAAATAAATATATGACAAAAGAAGACGCGATTAACCATATTAATAGTTATGTGGCATATACGCCATTGAATATGGATAAAGAGTTAGGACAAAGAAAGAAACATGAATTCACATTAGAAGTTCTTAACAGTGATTTGTTTCCTCATTGTCGAACTGTTTCCCAGAAGGTATATCTTTTGGGATATATGGCAAACAAATTAATTCGCACATCCAAGGGGTTTCTTCCTTCCGATGATAGAGATTCATATGTCAATAAGCGAATTGAACTGTGTGGTACACTCCTGAATAACTTATTTCGCAATTACTTCAATAAATTAGTAAAAGAAATGCAGAAACAAATTGTAAGAGAAATTAATAATGGTTCCTGGAAATCAAGTGAAGATTACGGAAATATTATCAGTCCAACAAATATCTATAAAATAATGAAGTCTACCACGATTGAAAACGGCATTAACCGGGCCTTATCTACAGGTGATTTCAGCATAAAACAGTCAAATAGTAGCAAAGTCGGCGTGGCCCAGGTGTTAAATCGCCTTACATATGTATCTAGTTTGAGTCATTCGCGGCGCATTAATACTCCTCTAGAAAAGAGTGGTGAATTAGTCGCTCCGAGAAAGCTTCATAACACTACATGGGGGTTCTTATGTCCTGCTGAAACTCCAGAAGGACAATCCATTGGCGTTGTAAAGAATATCAGTTATCTAGGCCACATCACTATTCCCACAAATAGTTCCGGATTATATGATTATGTAAACCCATTTGTTACTCCATTTGACGAAGTGGAACCATATGAGATTTCTGGAATGGCGAAAGTATTTATCAATGGATGCTGGATAGGAGTAACGAATTCACCAATGGAATTATACAAAGATATGAAACATAAAAAATATTGTGGCATTGTAAATATCTATACTTCTATCATTTTCGATTATCGAGCAATGGAAATCCGCATATGCAATGATGGTGGTAGACTAACAAGGCCTTTGTTGAAAGTCAAAGATAATAAAGCTATCATTAACAATGAAATCATCGACAAACTCGCTTCAGACGAGTTGAGGTGGAATGATTTGTTGACAAATTGTGTATTGGATGAATCGGTTATTGAATATATTGACCCGGAAGAACAAAATATTTCAATGATTGCTATGAAGTGCAAGAATAGATATATTAAAAACAACGACGGTCATTATAATTATACGCATTGTGAAATCCACCCGAGTACTATATTTGGTGTATTGGCATCGTGTGTCCCTTTTCCAGATCATAATCAAGCTCCTAGGAATACATATCAATGTGCTATGGGTAAACAAGCAATGGGTGTATATGCTACAAATTACGACCAACGCATGGATAAAACGGCGTATGTATTGAACTATCCAACCCGTCCATTAGTAGATACTCGTCTCATGAATTTCATTCATCTTAACCAGATCCCATCCGGGACACAAATTCATGTAGCAATTATGTCACATTCAGGCTATAATCAGGAGGATAGTGTTCTTATTAACAAGGGCTCCATCGACCGTGGACTCTTTATGGCAACTATTTATCATACAGAAAAAGACGAAGATAAAAATATTATTCGTGATGAGATTATTCGATGCAAACCAGATCCAGAGAAAACGAAGGGTATCAAATACGGAAATTACGACAAGTTGAATAATCAAGGTTTCATTAATGAAAATGAACTCGTTGAGAATCGCGACGTAATTATCGCAAAAATTATCCCGATCAAAGAAAATCGCAACGACCCAACAAAGACAATCAAGTATGAGGACCAGAGTAAAACTTTCAGGACGACGGAAGAAACGTATGTTGACAAGAATTATACTGGCAGAAATGGTGATGGTTATAATTTCGCAAAGGTACGCATTCGCGCGCTAAGGAAACCTGTATACGGTGATAAATTTAGTTCAAGGCACGGACAAAAGGGTACTGTTGGCAATATCATTCCTGAGTGCGATATGCCTTATACTAAAGACGGCCATCGTCCTGATATTATTATCAATCCTCATGCGATCCCATCAAGAATGACTATCGGGCAACTCAAAGAAACGCTTCTGGGAAAAGTATTGTTGGAACTGGGTATGTTTGGGGATGGAACTAGCTTTGGAAATTTGGATGTAAAAACAATCGCAGAAGAATTACAAAATCTGGGTTATGAGAGTTATGGCAATGAAATATTATATAATGGATTAACCGGCGAACAACTTGAAACTAGTATATTTATTGGGCCCGTATTTTATCAAAGGCTCAAACATATGGTTACAGACAAACAACATAGTCGTTCTATTGGGCCTATGGTGAACCTTACGAGGCAACCTGCTGAAGGCAGAAGTAGGGATGGCGGTTTCAGAATTGGTGAGATGGAACGTGATGTCATGATCGCACATGGAATGACTCGTTTCTGTAGAGAGAGAATGTATGATGCATCTGACAAGTACAGTACATATGTATGTAAAAAATGTGGAATGGTAGCACCATATAATGATGGCAACAATAGTAAGTTATACGATTCATCTGATTATGTCATCCATTGCTGTAAAACATGTGATAATCGAACTGACTTTGCTAGGGTTGAAATTCCGTACGCATACAAGTTGATGTCACAAGAGCTTCAAACTATTAATGTTGTACCACGTCTTATTACAGAGTAAGTAAATAAATAAAATTACATAAGAGATGCCTCGCGTATTTTTTATTGAAACATATTGTAATTGTTTTATAACAAATTATAATATGGATGATGATAAGTTGCCACAAGTGAATGACAATAGTACGATTAATGACATGAGATTGCCTAATGAATTTAGAAGTATTACATTCTCAGAATATAAAAAAACACAAGTCAAGACACAATTTACTCTCTCACTAGTAAATAATAAAATAGAACCCTCTTGTTATTGGTGTAGCGAGCTTATATGTGCCGGCCATTTTATGGATGTATGGGAGGTCATATTTCATTTTGCTGGCAAATACATCCATGTAGGGAACCCGAAGTTGTTTATTTACCTAGAAAAACGTTATTCCGCGTTTAGGGACATAATGTCTCAAGGCATGTTTTTAAACGAGCTTCAATTGAGAAATCATCCAGTAATAAGACAACTATTCGCACAAATAATAGCTGTTCTAATTACATCAAATAAAAAATATAGTGTTGAAGCAGTGAAAATTAACAAACAAGAAGAGTATGACATTACGCAAATGACAGATAGGTTTATTGCTCCAAGTATTCAATATATAAACGATATATTTAAAAAAGACGATCCTCGGGAACTGTTTATAGCAGCCAATGAGTTTGCTTATAACATTTCAAAAGACAAGCTGAATATGCGTAACGCATGCTACTGGATTGAATGGATAATCGAATTTGATCTTATATGTAAGAAACGCAAACAACCTTGCTTTTGTGAAACCCGACCATTTGTAAAGGTTGAAACAAAATTTAGAAACGACTGTATATGGATATTGTGGGAAACCTTGTTCCATTATTGTAATGAAAATAATAACGAGTTTATAAATGAAATATTGAGATCAGTCTATTCTCTGTTTTGTGTAAAATACACAACAGCCGCATGTAAAAGACGTCGTTACTTATTGTATTTTGCGGTAGCATTGCTAACCGAAAATGTTTCCAATAAGATAGATTTGTTTAGTAATAAAACACTCATTCATACCGTAACAAATAATATTAACCGCGTATACAAACAAGTTAAAAAGAAAGAGCATGTTCCAACTACAGATTACCTTTTCAATAATTTAGAGCAAGAAAATGCTTTCGAACAATCATTAAGAAAACTACAGTTAGTAAATTCTATGGATGGACCAGTGTAATTTTTTGTAACTATTATGTATATGTCAAAATCAAAAGTTATAGGTGAAGGCACATATGGTTGTGTACATCAACCGGCATTAAATTGTAAAAACAAACCCACAGAACAGGACAAAGTATCAAAAGTTATGACAAAAAGGGACGCAAATGAAGAAATGAAAGAGTACTTGTTGATAAAAAAAATTGATCCTCAAGGAAACTATCATCTTGGAAAACCTCGAAAATGCAATGTCGACAATAACCAAAATAATATTAATAGCATCAATAGATGTAAAAATATTTCAGTCCAGACCCATGAAGATTTGAATAAGCTGAACTTGCTGATTATGGAACATGGTGGGTATAATATCAAAAATTATGTTGATTTATTCTTTAACAAAAATCCATCAGACAAAGACCTTCCTTTTGTTGCTACTTTTTTGCTCTCTTTTTATAATATATTCAAAGGGTTGAAATTATTTCAAACCGAAAAAATCGCTCATCATGATCTGAAACCCCAGAACATTGTTTATAATCCCAAGACAAATAGAACCTATTTTATTGACTTTGGATTAATGACTTCATATGATAGCATTCACTCACAAACTTCCAAATCTAAATATCATTTTGGTCGAAAATGTCATTGGTCTTTCCCATATGAAATTACTTTATGGAATAAAAGGGACTTTTTCGAGTTCGTTTATGATAAAAACAAGAATAAAAGCATAAACGCAGATATCGAACATATCAAGAAAAAATGCGGGTCTTTCTTTAGTTACTTATTTGAAGGTTCAAAGGACGACGCAGAACGAAAAAAATATTGGACCAAGTGGACGAATGATTATTCCTCCTTTTTGTTA
>Ga0181388_1000050_pt1 | contig 33435 bp, 49 predicted proteins | sample 11SPOviralmetaG_FD_130120 | JGI IMG/M metagenome (GOLD analysis project Ga0181388, IMG submission 130120) | Marine viral communities from the oligotrophic San Pedro Time Series (SPOT) site, San Pedro Channel, CA, USA - 11 SPOT_SRF_2010-05-17 | ecosystem: Environmental > Aquatic > Marine > Strait...
CGCTCTGCTCGTGATTCATTTTGATTTTCTTTTGGTGTCATAAAGTCACCAATCTTACTAAAGTTCTTTTCCATTAGTACTCCTGTTGGTACAGATATACAAAGTACCCTTTGCCGTTGGTGTCGCCACCGTTGTTGTCTAGTTCTTCGCCGTCATAGAACACGCTGTACACTAGGTCTTCACCATTGGGTGCTTCTGCGCAAGCAAACTTTAGTTTGTTCTTGTCAAAAGGCAGTGGAGATGTAAACTGTGCATCAAAGAATGTGCCTTTTTCACTGCTCATAAACTGACAAATATACGTTCCTTTTGCAGGATAGTTGTCGCCCATACCATGATCTTCTTGATAGGCTTCGTGTTCCCAATCACTGTCTTCGCCTACACTGCTCATCCATTCATTTAGATCTTCTCTGTCAACAACATCTTTAACGTGCTGACTGTTATAATCATCGCTTTCAACTTGATCTACTGTTAAGTAAGTCGCATCTTGTGCTACACCATAAGTGTGATCAAACTCATCGATTGGCTCGTACCATGTAGAACCTGTGCCATCTTCATCATGCATAAACATTGCTTCACGTGGGATAGTTGCTGGATCAATGTCCTCAAAGTCCTCGGCATCTTTAATGCTGTCAGAATCATTATCTTCTGCATTCAAAATATACTCTAGCAAATCACTATCGCCGTGTTCATCACGGATAGGTGCCCAAAAGTCATATGCTTCTTTACTGATACGCATATAACTTGTCTCAGCGCCATAGCCAGTCAGTTGAAGTCTATAGTGAAAAGGTCCTTTGAACGCCTCAATGAGGTTTTCTTTTTCCTGTGTAGTAGCCATTATTGCTCCTTGTTGATTACATAGTCCCAGGGTTCAAGTTTAGGTTGTTGCAATCTTGCATACAACTCTGTATAAAAACTATCTAAGTTACCACCAAACTTGCCTTGCAAATGTTCTAGCATTTGTTCTACAAAGTTTAGATCGCCTTTTTTATAGTTTTTAATAAGATTTTCATGTTGCTCTTTAAAGTGTGCTAGCTCTGTCATCTCTGCAAGTCCAATATCCCCTGCATCAACAATGCACCAACTTGGCACAATCTTATCCTCGATGCGGAATGTGTCTAGCTCTAACACAAGATAGCGTTCTGCTACGTCTGCTATTTGTTCTTCAGTTGCTAATACGATTTTCATCTAGTATCCTAATAATGTCTAGCCTGCTGCTAATCTCTGCATGTAAGTCATCTACTGTACTAGCAATGTCTTTGTCTTTGCCAGGGCCTGCTTTTATAAGTGCAGTTTTTTGTTCTGTGATAAGACTTAGTATTTCCTTGTGCAGAGCTTGTTTAAGTATTTCTATTTGTTGCTGATCCATTTAATACTCCATTAATATACGCTATTTTCTTGTGATTGTCAACCAGTTTTTTTGAGTGCGCTATAATAACGCAGCCTAAAATGTTTTATAAAAGTAGTTAGCACAGCAATCTTGTTATAAAAAGTTTTGTAAGATTATTACTATATACTCAACAGTCAAGTCAGATAGGTCAGGTATTCTTACATATTTTATAAATAAATGTGTTGCGCAAGAGCAACATTTATGTTATACTTTAGTATAATCACAGAGCGACCTCAGCTCAGAAAAAATGAGTGGCACTGGGAAAGACTAGGGCGGCTCGCGCCTTAAAAGCAGATGACGGTAGCAAAGACTACTGACGCTAGGAAAAGACCTAGGGTATTGCTTTCCTCAAGCAAAAATTACATATAGGAGAAAGACAATGACTGAGAAGTTGTTTGCAAATCTGCGTGTGGTTTTTGGACCGCGCGACAACTACAACAAAGATATTATGACCTGGGCTCGAACTGAATTTGGTACAGATTGGATATGGGCATATAATCACATAACAAAAACAGGTAAAACACCAATAAGAGGGATAGACTACTAATGCAAGCGATAATGGCACAAACATACTGCGCATTCTGTGACGCAGTGGCAAACACATTTAACAAAATGATTAACGTAACCGAAAGCATCGGCAAAGCAAGAGCAGCAAACGCACTTGCACAGATGGGTTATTATGAAGAAGCAAAATATCTAATGACGGAGCAAAAAGATGACTAGTATTTGGCAATGGTTTTTTAAACGTGCAAAATGCACACCAGATTCAATCGCAGAGATTGAACGCAAAATTCAAAGTGAAATCAACCAGTTTGATAGGTACGCATAATGTTAGATCCAGACCACACTTTCTTCAAAGTTCGCACTGAGAAGAAAAAAGGAGGCAAGTAAGTTCCACTTCAAGGAACTGTGTGTCTTGTTAATGGTATTTTTAATACTAGGCACAGATGCATTTGCTAAACCTAAAAGAACACCAATGCAAGGAGAGTTATATGCAGGCTTGTACACAAGAAGAGGCATATAATAACAAATATTTCATGAAAGGAAATAATCAATGAAAGTACTAGCGTTTTATATAGCAACATTTTTGGCAGTGTTTACTGTAACAGCATCTTGGGCAGCAGACACAACAGTTGAAATGTTGAACAAGCGTGATGACGGAGCAAAAATGGTTTATAGCGAAGATATTACACGCATTGACCTAGGCGACACAATCACTTGGGTACCAACAGCAAAAGGTCACAACGTAGAAATCATTGCGGCACCAGAAGGCTTTAACATTCCTAAGAAGTCAAAGAATGGCAAAGAAGTTGCTATTACATTTGATGTACCAGGCATCTACTATTACTGGTGTACACCTCACAAAGGCATGGGCATGATTGCACTTGTTGTTGTAGGCGATGATACATCAAACAAAGATGACGTTGCCAAAGCAAAAGCATTAGGCAAAAGCAAAAAGAAACTTAAAGCTCTACTAGGTGAACTATAATGTGGCCCTATACCCAAGAAGAAGCGGATGAGCTAAATCGCACAAAATAAAAACGGGGGATTTGATTCCCCCTTTTTACTTGCTATAAATACATTATCCTGCTATAATGTAAACTAATGAACATCTTTATTAACACTAACTATGTCGACGATTTCACTAAAGGCGGCGTTGAAAAACGCTTTCCTCTTATCTACTTTTGGCTGAAAGACTACTACTATCAGCGCAGTGAAAACTTTGATCGCACACACTGGAGTTACAGTGATGCTCCTGGTAGTGTGAAAGATAATCCAGCACTACAACAACAGTTGCGTGACACACCTCCAGACATAGTTGGTCTAAGTTTGTATATGTGGAACGCAGATGTTCTGCTTGCAAACGCACGTTGGATCAAAGAAAACATTAATCCAGATTGTGTTATTATTGCTGCCGGTCCTAACGCAGACAGCAGAGATCCGTTTATGCGTGAGCATGGCTATGTAGACTTTGTTGTAAATGGACCTGCCGCAGAAACATTCAAACGTATCATTGACACTAGACTTATAGGCGGCGACTGCAAAGATGTTGCTGGTGTAAACTATTGGAATGGACTTTGTACCATACGCAACCCTGTTGTGCCTCGCAAAGAAGATCCGTTGGTGCTAGACTATTTTAACAACTTCCGAGACGAAGTAATAGCAATGCTGGATGACTACACTGCACGTTTTGACAATGTTATTGTACTAACAATGTTTATACAGGGCTGTCCCTATAGTTGCAGTTTTTGCGAACAAGGCACAAGTCTATGGACTAAAATAAACAAGCGTGATATACAAAAAGTATTTGATGAGATTGACTTACTAAGCAAATATCCTAATATTATATATGAGTTTGCTGATGCTAACTTTGGTATAGTGCCTCAGTATGAAGAAATAATAGATTATATTATTGATAATGCAAATGGTAATATCATTATGAAAAAACCTCCTTTTGCAAAAAATAATGTAGATCATACTTTTCATCTTATTGCTAAAATGCGAGATGCAGGAATCTATCACAGTCCGCATGATGGAATGGTTACACTGCAAGATACTAATCCTGATATCGTAAAATACAACGGAAGACCGGTTAGTAAAGAATATGAAAAGATCAAAGCATATCAGGAGTATGCAAAAGATAAAAAACACAAGACTGCACAGATTGAAATCATACTAGGCATGCCAGGACAAACTTGGGATACACTGTGGAACAGTATGAGTGACTTAGTAGAGGATGATTTGCTGAGTCACTACTTGCCTTATTTGTATCTAATATTTCCTAACACCGTACTAACAAGTCATGACAGTGAAATAGAAGTAACTTATAGGCGTATGAAAGTACGCAGAGAACGTGCTTGGATTAAAGGTTGGATCGATCCATTGGATGCACCTGTGGAAATGGATTATGTGCATTTAACAAGTACACCTACACTCAGTGCAAAAGAACTTATAAGTGTACACTACTATTGGGTGCTTATGTGCCATGCATATGGATTCTTAGGATGGTTGCGTACACCATTGCAATACATACAACGCTATCATAATATAAGTCATAGACAGTTTATGCAAGCATTTGCAAATCAGTTTCATCCAGATCGCTGGAAAGATTTGCCTACAAGTATACGTTTAGACTTAGAACTAAAACATCGTTGGTTTATTGGAAAAGATGAACTGTTTCAACGTCGTAGTAACTGTAATCAGTACTGGCTCGCACCAAGACGTGTTAGTCAATACAGATTTCATTCAAGTTATGATGATTTTGAAACTGTGTTTATGAATACATTTGCTGAACTAGGCATTGAGGACGAACGCTTACCAGAACTTATGGAATGGCAAGGCAGTAAACTGCTGCACTTTGATACTAGTAAACACAGTAATACATTAGTATCATACAACTACGATGATGTTGCTATGGGCGTTAGTGATAGTTATTGGAAGTCACAGTTTACATTCAAGTATGCCGAGCAAGACTTGTATGAAACTATGTTAGAGTTAAAGGATATTCACTGGGTTCCAGAGACACTACATGAGCCAATAGAACCCAGTGAACAAGTTGAACTTAAAGTCCGTTCGGTACAATAATATAATGGATCATTAGAACAAGTGCAACACTTGCACCCAACCCTACCATCATCTTACCAAAGTCCTTTGCCACTAGTGGAAAGATCGCCTTTGTTTTTTGCTTGCCAAAGTATGTTGCCATAGCAAGTTCTCTACCTGCAAGTAAGCCTACAAACACCCATGTTGTTGACATAGGAATATCGTTGAGCTCTTTGAAGAAGTACAAGCACAACCAATAGAATAAGTCGATCAGTGTCGCACTACGCACATAACGTGTGTTGTGTTTCTCTAATACAATCTGTTGTATCTTACCGCCCCTCTCCCTAAACATAAAGAACAAGCCTACTACAAATACTGCACTGATAAACACCATTAGGTCTACAGGAACTACCCGTGGCAGGAACACTGCGATGTTTGCAATGTCATGACTTAACCATGTCCACCACAAGCCGCCTGTTGCTACCCATTGTGCAATGCGCCAAAAGCGTTTGTTGCCTTCGTCTACTGGCTTTGTTTCATCATACCACTTGGCAAAGTATTTGTGTATTGCAAACCATACCACATATGCAAATGCGGCTGCAACACCATAACCCATGATTGATTTCATCAGCATCTTTTCAAGCACAAAGGTACTTGCAAATACACTTAGTACTAGGAATGATGTTGATACCGGCACACCTAGTCTAGTCAATGCAACTAGGATTGCAGGTGCGGCAGCATGATACCATTGTACTTCTTGCCATGGGATTTTGTTTAGTCGTCCATAACTGATGTCTCCACCATTTACTGTCCAACCATACCATAAGGTTGCAAGCAATACTGCGCTTGCGGCTCCCCATAATACTTTGTAGTTGAATCTCTCATTGTTTGATGCCATCCATGTACCGAGAGTTTGTACTGAATCATTGGCTATAACTGCATAGGCAGCTAGTAAGAAGCCCACAAGGCTCCATAAGGTGAGTGCGTCCATTATTTTCTCCTTTGCTTGACGGCTTTACCCCGTCGCTCACAAATGTAACTAATATGTTACACGATTACTTAGTGAATGTCAACGCAAAAAAGATTACAGTTTTATTACAAACTGAGATTTGAATGAATCGCTTATAAGATGTTGCTGATTTGCAACAAATCTACTAGTACACTCTTTGTGGAGTTTAAATAAGTCTACTTCGTGTAACCAATCAAGTTCTTTCATAACTGCCGCAATGCGTTCTCGGTCATCTTCTATATCATCGTAACTGTGATTGACTATATCGTCAAATACGTCAAATCCAATATCACGCATATATTGTATAAGTCCTCTACTACCTATCATAACAAAAAACTGTCCGGCAAGTATTGGCTTAAATGATTTTTCTGTAAGTTGCGGAGTGTCATTGCGACTGGTTGTTTCTGTAATGATGTTTAAGCATGCACGAGTGTAAGCAATATGGTCTGCACTTCTGTCATTGTGTGTAGTATCATCTTGTGGATATGCTAGTATGCGTTTGGGCAATGTTTTGAGTTCTGCCCATTCTTGGTCTGTAATGACAATATCGTTTATAAAATCTTCTTCAAACAAAAAGTCTTTGGTCCATCCAGTTACACGCCCCCAACTAAAAATCATATCGTGAAAGTATGGCTTTTTAGTTAAGTGTAAGTAGGCAAGTATCCTATGGCTCCACGGGTTGCTGTTTAGACTGCTAAACTTATGTGTGCGCTCACCTAATGGCAATGCAGTTTGCTTGTTAGCGACTAGTTCTTCTTCAGGAAAAAATACAATCTCAGGATGTTGCCTATAGTTTGCACAAGCACTTAGGACATGGTAAGGGTGTTTAATATCATACTGTTTACAGTTTGCCAGTAGTTTGTCTGCACGACCATTGCTGTTTGAAAACACTACACGTTCAACGTCTTGTTGATTTATTAAGTCAATCCATTTCTGATCACTGTCGCGAGTGTTCTCAGCGATAACGCCTTCTTCAACTATTAATGTATTTGGAGGAGTATGTAGTGCTAGTAAGCCTAAGATGTCACAACTGTAGTTGTCTAATACAACTGTGCTTGGATCGATTTCACTGCAATGTCCTCGAAGATCAATATACTTGTGCATTGCGCTAATATTTATTATGATAAGTACAGTATGTTAAAAGTTATCACACATTGGACAGTAGCAGCAATCACCGCATTGCTGTTACTGTTTGTTCACTACCAAGATAGTTTTGTAGTTGAAACTGCAAGACTCAAGCAGTTTGACTTACTACAACAACAAGACACCACCCAGTCAAGTGTAGACATTGGTGTAGTTGCTATTGATGAAGAATCTATAGAACAATATGGACAGTGGCCCTGGAGCAGATCACAACTAGCAGATATTATTTGGCGATTGCGTGAAGCAGGAGCGGGTGTTATTGTGCTTCCAATATTAATGAGCGAGCCAGATAGACTAGGTGGCGACATTGATCTTGCAGAAGCAATGCACAATAATGCTGTAGTCATAGCACAAGTAGGAAGTACAGATGTTAATCGTAATGGTGTGCCTAGAGGTGTTAGTAAAATAGGCGATCCGCTTCCATACTTATTTGAATGGGACGGTATGCTAGGTCCTATTCTCGGACTAGGTGATCACGCTCCTGGTGTTGGAGTAGTAAACACTACGCCTGAGATTGATGGTGTAGTTAGACGAGTACCGTTGCTCATGCGCATAGGCAATGAAGTTTACCCAAGTATAGCAGTAGAAGTTATTCGTGTTGCAACAGGTGCTCCTAGTTATCAAATCAAAAGTACACTTGCAGGTGTAGAGAAAGTACGCATACCAGGATATCCTATTGTTGATACAGATGCTAATGCCCGCATATGGTTACGCTGGAACACAGAGTTTCCGACTATTAGTGCTACAAGCGATGACTATAGTACAATGGAAGGCAAAACAGTTATTATTGCACCAACTGCCGCTGGTACCACTACGCTGGTAGCAACTCCTACAGGAGAGCAGTATAGTTTTATACCTGCCGCAATCACACTGCAAACAATGATAAATGGCGAGCAGATTACTCGTCCATGGTGGGGAAGAATCAGTGAACTTACAGCAACAGGTTTACTGGGTTTATTACTTGTTGTGCTTGCTCGCTTTACTCCTTACTATATTGTAGGCGGTGCTATAGTTGTACTAGCAGGTGCCGCAGTTTACACTCCATATTACTTTTGGACAAACAACTTGTATTTGGTAGATGCAACTATGCCACTAGTTGCAATCATACTAGTAGGCTTACATGCTGTGTTCAATAGATTTGTACTAGAATACTTTGAAAAGCAAAAGATTAAAAAGCAGTTCGCAGGTTATGCGTCACCAACAGTTGTGCGTATGCTACAAGAGAATCCTGCACTAATAAAAGATGGAATGAAACGTGAGATTAGTATTTGCTTTAGTGACCTGCGTGGCTTTACACCATTAGGTGAAAGTTTTGGTGATGATGTAAAAGGTCTCACACAGTTAATGAATGGATACATGGATGCAATCACACAGCCCGTGCTTGATGCAGATGGTATGATAATAAAGTATATAGGTGATGCAAGTATGCATGTACATGGTGCACCTATAGAAGATAAACATCATGCTCGTAGTGCAGTACAAAGTGGATTGAATATGTTAAAGGCAGTGGAGAAGTTCAATGATAAAATTACTAGTGAAGGCAGACCACCTATTGGTATGGGGGCTGGCATTAACACTGGGTTGGGTTACCTTGGTGAAATGGGATCAACTGCCCGACACAGTTACGATGTCCTCGGTGACGCAGTCAGTACAGCCGCTCGTATTGAAAGCAAGTGTAAGGAATACGGATGTTTATTACTTGTTGGAGAAGCGACATATGAAGCAACTAAAGACGACTTCTTCTATCTCAAAGTAGACGACCTACAAGTCAAAGGCAAAACTGTAGGACTGCGTATATATACAGTGCTGGATAAGCATGGAATAAACTTACCACAGTATAGACAGGTACAAGAGATTCACGACCTTATGCACAGCGAATATCAAGCACAGCGTTTCGACAGCGCAATCACAAAGTGTAACATTCTAAGAGGGAACTTTAAAGGTGAGATGGACGAATATTACACTATGTGGATTGAGCGTTGTGAGTATATGAAAACACAATCGCTGCCAAAGGACTGGAACGGCGTGTTTATTGCCGCTACAAAATAAGCCCTATAAACAGTCCCAATACGATTCCGCCTACAAAAGCAAATACCATATCACGGTCTTGCCATACAGGTGTTCTATCTAAATACGCTTGTGTTGATTCGTTTTGGCTGTTATACCAACTTGTATATTTCATTTCGATTCTCCTGTGCTATCGAATACTGTACTCTTAGTTCTGTTCTCAGCAAGAACTTTTCCGAGTTCCTCATCTAAGTTCATCCCTTTTGCTTCTAGTTCTGTTTTATATTCCAGTACCATTGCAAGTTTTTGATTTAATCGTATCATGTCATTGTCTAACATACGCACACGGTCAACTAAGCGTATAAGTGTGCCCATTGTTTCGCCAACGACAGGATCGATTGTTTCTGTTACCCACTTCCATATAAAGAAAATAAAGTAACCCATGCCCATTGCGGCAACAACCGGAAATCCAAAGTCCTTAATCGCTGCTACTAGATCCAGATCCATGACTCATAAACTCCTTAAACTTATCTTGCTTTACAAGCCAGCCTGACTCGCTAACAATAAAGACATCGCCTGGTTTATACAAGCCTTTGTCCATTACTTCTGTGGTTGTGTCACCACAAACTTTAAAACTATCTCCCAACTGGTCAATAGTATAATCTACCCATAACATCGATTAATCTCTCCTTGCATCTTCTTTGCCTTCGTTAGCAGCTATACGATCAATGTTTGGTCGTACATGCAACACATAACTCAGCAGTGTGTCGATCTTTACTAGATCATTGTTCATTGTCTGCACTCTATTATCCAGTGCTCCAATGATGCTTTTAAGTGTTGTAATGCTGTCTGTAACGCCTGCTAGAATAAACTTCAGTGTAACAAATACAAATATACCTGCCGCTATTGCGCCTGCGATTGGAAAGCCTACTTCACTTACCAGTGTTAAAAAGTCCATTATTGTATACTCCTTAACCACTCAACTCGTTCTACCCACGCTAGGTGGTTTACTATGACCATCATTGTAGCCGCTATTACTAAAACTTTAATCTTGTACATCGCGATTATCCCATGGTCCATTCTCATAACAGCCTGCTGGCATAGTGTCTTTGTAACTCACACCTGCTCGGAAACCGTCACCAGTTTTTTCAATATAAGCACTTTCAAAAGCACTTTCACGTGGCTTGCCCCAACAACGGTTCTGACTTTGTCCAGGTACTCTGTAACGGGGATTGGCATGTAAAAATGCTCTCAAATCTGCTAGTTTGTGTGTATATTGTGCCGTTCTGTAATCGCTTGCACACTTTGCGGCTCGATTGAAATCGAAAGTGTCAAACTGTTCTACACTATAGTTTTGTTCTGCCAAGCAATCCTTAATGTATTGATTTGGATTTGCATGTACATTAGTTGCAAATAATGCTGTTGCAACTAGTATTGTTATTTTTAACCCTTCCATGAGCTCTCTCCTTCTCTGTTTCAGTATTGTGTTACGGCTACTGAACAACCGCCTGTCGTTTGACAATTTTGGTTTAAACTATAACTCTGAGCACTAGTTGTGCTACTTTGCGTTAAACTTAAATCTGTTCCATAATTACCATCTAAACTAATAGTTGCTGTATGGCTATGTGATTTCTTTTGATGTATAAAAACATTGTTGTCATCATTGTTAATAGTAAGGTCTAATGTTTTATCTGCATTTGCTTCTTGCATCACATGTACATTATTGTTATCACCAGATATGTCTACATCCATACTATGATCACTTGTGTTGTTTTGTGAACGTTGGGACAATCTTAAATTATTGTCATTACCATTAACAGACAATTCCATATTATGTCCTCCGTGTTCAACATAATCATACTGCCAATCGTTTTCTGTAATTTTGTAGCCTTGTCCTAGTTCCATGCTATTGCCTGTCCCTGTTACATCTATTACCATTGTGTCTGCATTGCAAAGGCTACCATTATGACATTTTTGTTTTGCAAGCATTGTATTGTTGTTGCCGTCTATAGATAATTCTATTGATGCGCCCTCTGTCTCTTGTATCAGTGTAACATCAATATTATCGCCATCTAAAGTGACAGGTGTTGTACTCGTGCCTATGGTGTTGTCTTCTCCATCTTGTGTAACAGACAAATCTAGTCCGTTGCCACTTTGGGTGATGAATATATCATTAGCAAAACTAGTTTGACTGGTATATATTAATATCATTAGTAGTAGGTACCGCACTGTCCACACTCAACTTAAAATCATCTATCCTGTTACCAACACCTTGATCTATGGTTAGATTATAACCATATGCTTGCTGTAGTCTCAGTTTTATATAATTTCCTGTACCGCTGTCTCTTATTACAACAAATTCAGGATTTTCATCTGTGATTGCAATATTCAGTACAGGGTCGTATCCAAATATCGTTTCATTAAAGATATCATCAAACTCGCTTTTCAATATTGCCGCTAGTCTTTTGTTACTTTGTTCTAGTGCATCAAATAAAAACTCTAAAGCGAGAGGATCGTACTCTAGTAGTGTATACCAAGTATCTTCCTCGTCCAAGTAAAGCAAGTCACGTTCTAATACATCTATCTCTAGGAAATCAATATCTAGTATATTTGTTAACTCTTTTACTCTCTGACGTTCTAGTTCTTCTTCATCAACAACAGGTTTGCGTACAATGATAAGATTGTTGATAAATGTTTCATCGGGATCCAATAACAAGGGTCTCTGTGGAGCCGAATCAATAGCGGAAACGGTAGTGGCTTGGAAGGCTTGGTTGAGAACTACCTGTCCCATATCCGACTCCACAGAGATTTCTCCAACTGTACACAATAACTTTGAAGATACTTGTGTACAACTGGGTAACAGTATAACAGTACTTTGACCAAACTCATCCACACTCATACTAAAGTCTGTACCTCGTACAGCAATAGTTGCAGTGGGTGTTCTAATCTTAATGTTCTGTCTAGAATTCTTTGCTATTTGACCGCTGGCATAGCGAACTGTGCCAAGTGCTGCTTTTATACTTAGAGCACCAGTCTTTGTGTTAGGGTCATAGACGAACTCGTCTATAACAAGTTTACTGTGTTCGGTAACATCTACCCTTGTGTCGTCCACAAACTGGATAGCAGTTCGACCTTTTGCTGTTTGAACAGTATCATAACTTTCAACATTTGTTCCTTTGTCCACCATCAGTTCTTCGCCTCCACGGCGTTCAATCATGCTATTGCCTTTTTGGTCAATAACATCACCTATGGAGGCGAGTCCCTGTGTAGTGGAGAAAACTAACAATGATAGAGTCATGAATACTTTATACATTGTTAGTCGCTCTGTGTAATGTCAACGTCGAAGTCATCACCAGCAATGGTTAGATCAACGGTATTATCATGGATGCCACTTTGTGTAACATCAACAGTACCGCCGCCACCTGTGATATCTAAGTCAACAGTATGTCCTGCGGTATCACCGTCTCCACTAACATCAAGTGTCACTTTGACGCCTTCGTCACTGTTTGCACTATTAGTTGATAGACTAGCACTGTTGTTAAGTGCTACGGTAATGTTTGCATTTTTACCATTGAGCGTAGAGTCGATAATGTTGTTGTCACCTGTAACTGTAAATGCTACAGTGGCACTATCACTATCACTGGTTTCGCCAATGTTGATTGTGAAATCGTTGTCATCACCGGTTGCAGCAACGGTCAATGTTACTGTATCACAACTACCTGTGGCTGTGCTACTACACAACAAATCTATTTCGTTGTTGTCACCTGTGATATCCCAATCACCTGTGTAAGTTGCGCCTTTGATGATAGCGGTAATAACATTACTATTACCAGTTTGTTTAATGTCAAAAGTCATATCATCGCCGGTTAGGCTTACTGCGGTTACTGAGTTCCCGATCACGTTGTCAGTTCCATCTTGTACAATGTCCAAATCCAAGTTATCACCACTTTGTGTGATGTAAATGTCATTAGCGAAACTTGGAATAGTCCATAAGCACAAGATAGCTAGTACTTTTACTGCATACTTCATTTTTTATCTCCTGCAGTACTTGTTTTTGGTCTACCATTGGGAAAGTAACCTATTGCTTTATCGCCATAGTCTTTTCCTTTGAATTTCCAAAAACCTTTTTGTTCTCCTTGTTTTACTAGTTCAGCGACCGCTGCTTCGATAGCAGCTCTCACTGCATAACTAGTAGGTTCATTTACCGCCATCCCTGCCTCAACCTCCAGGGCTTTGGTACCTAAGTCAAGGAACCTAAAAACATCTGCGCCACTACTGTGACTTGCGATGCTTTTTTGTGTCAGCACAGTGAGCAATATTTCGCCAGTTTGTACACTGACTATACGCATTGCTACTGTTACTTGATCTGTTCTATATTCAGTACTAGCGCCGATGCCAAAGTATCTTGCACCTACACCTCCGCTAGTAATATTACTGTCATACCCCACGACACCGCCTTCGATCATTAAGCCAGCAAACTTTAGTGCCTTGAGCGGCGATTTACCTTTGTCAAAGGTCTCCGCTGTGCTACGAATGAGTTGTCTTTCTTTTGTGAGGTTTTGTAAACTGTTACGTTCTAATACTGTGAACCAAGTTTCATTGCCAATGTTTTTTAGTGCATCAATAACATACACTTCAGCACCTTGAGTTACTGCGCTACTAAGTTGACTAAAACGTTCATTGGGTTTACGTTGTCCGGTTTTATCAGTAAACTGATATACTGCAATAGGAATCTTGGGTCCATCTAAATCTGGAATGTCAGTAAGCACAGGTACAGCAGCAGGAGCCAACGTTGGTTGCTCATGTATTTTTGCATTGTGTGCTCCGCAACCAGCGAGTGCTAGCGCCAATAACATTGGTAAAATGCGCTTATACATATGCTAAAATCCAAAACCTGTCAGTGGCACTGTTAGTTCTGTGGTTGTACCATCTTCCTCAAGTATTACTACGGTAATAGTATCAGATGTAATATCCTTATTCCAAGTAATGGTAGCACCTTCTATTTCTGCTGTGCCTGATGTTGCGCCATCATCTTCAAACATTCCATCTACTAAGCTCTTACTGATGTTAGCGTATATTCTACTTTCAACGTTTTTAAGAAACTTAGCCAAAGTGGTGTTTTCTTCAGCACGTTGTAGTTCGCGCTCAAGTGCTTTTTGTTCGTCTTCACGTTCTTTTTTACGTTGTTGTTGTAGTTGGTCAATGGCAAGCACATGGTTACTGTATCCATTGCCACTGAATGCTGGATTTTTAAATGAATGTGTTAGTTCGCTGGCATTTGCAGTCCAGGCGAATAACCCTATGATTAAGATAAAGTATCTCATTTTTAGCCCTCTCTCCAAGACACTTCTTTGTATATAAAAGATCCGCTCTCACCCAGATCCTCTAACCGAGACACAACGATATGCATAAAAACCTAGGGCTTTTACGGCAAGAGTTATGTCTCGATTACAACTATATACTAGAAGTCTCTCCTCTTCCAAGTATATTTAATCAAATATTGGGGATTTATTATATGGTATTATATTGTCTGATGGACTTTGCGTCCACCCATAGGATACATACTAAAACGTGCACCAGCAACACCAAAGTTACTGCGATCACCTTTATACATTGCCATCATTGCTGGCTCGTATGCACCTTTCATAGGATCACCGTTACTGTGCATAATAGGACTTACTAGTTGTCCGTTTTGGATGGTAACAGGTCCTTGCAGCACAAGGTCTACGTTTTGTGCACCACGCACTCCACCATAGCCATTGCCATAGATACTAATAAGTTGAAATAGTTCGCTTGCTGGTCTTGCAATAGTTGTTGCTCTTGGCATTTGTTCGCCAACCATTGCTTTAATGTCTTGGATAAACTGTAGTACTTCTTGTTTGATTTGAGGATTTGCATTGTATACTGGCAACATTTCTCTGTCGCTCATGCCTCCCCATTGTCCAAAATCTTGTGCTCTTGCACCATCTTTGTGACTTACCCAAGCAACACTTTCACCTTGTGCATCTACAAAATGAAAGTCACTTTTAGGTGTGCCTGGTGTAGTGACAACATCTGCTACGTCAACAGTTCTGTCGCCTACTACAAGTGGTATTGTTGGATTGTTGCCTTTAAGTTCTGCTAACTGTGCTTGCAAACTTGCAAGTTCTGCATCTTCAATACGAGTGCCAAATCCTGTGCCTTTGCCACCAAACTCCGCTGTTTTTTCTAACTGCGACAGTCTATACAGTTTGCCATCTGCACCAGTATAGGTTGTAGGTATATTGCCTTGTCTTAGTTGTTCTAATGCTTCAGGATCTGGCTCTAGTATTAGTGTTGGTTCAGTCTGTCCTGCTAGTACAAAAGGTTCTTTGTTAGCAAGTTTTTGGATGAATACATCCATGTTATTACGTTTTCTTAGTTGTGCTGGCGCAAGAGTAAGTTCTTGCAAATCCTGCATATCTTCAGGGATAACCGCTGGACCTTGTTGCACCGACTTTGTGCCCTTTACAGGATATGTAAGTTCGTTTAGTAGCATAGTGTAGTATTTATCTACACTATTACTCTACATGGTCCTTGAAAGAAGTAGAAGTCATCTTGTTTCCTGAGCTTCCAGTTGCCTCGCAGTTCAAACACTTTTTTATCTTGAAGATAGTCGTCCCATAGCATAAGCAGAGGATTGTTTTCTTCAACATGCATACAAAATGCTCTGTTATCGTATATCTTCTTGAACCAATATGTATAAGTTTTTTTGTTGCCAAAACGTTTTACAGTTCTAGTAATATAGCGCACAGTAACTTTTGCATCTTCAACATACACAGGCGGCGGCATTGCGCTAGTATCACATTCCTGTTTGATTTTTTCTCTAGCAACATCTTCAGCATAAAACTCAGGTAGTTTAGCAATCATTCCGATTTCACTGCCTTTAAGAGTATAAATGTCCTTTCGCTGTAAGCAAGCACCAAGACAGTCTCTAAATGTTGTTGCACTAAATCTATTATCCATTGCGCCCATAAACAGTTTTTTACGATAGTATTGCCGTATTTTATCTGCTTGTGCTAGATAATCGCCATTTAGTATATACTTGTGTGTTTGTATTTGTTTGTCCACTTCATGCATGTGAAGAGGATTATCTTCTTCAATCCTAACTAGTGCTACTGCAATAGGATCGTGTTCAAACTTTACGTCGTTCATATCTATATCAAATAACTGTGGTTGTGTAAATAAACTCATTCATATACCCTGTTGTGAGTATCCTGACATCTAATAAATGTTGCGCATTTGCTCAAATGTTTAAGTTTTATTGCTCCAACGTAAGTAAGAGTAGAACGCAACCCACCCAACAAATCTTGAATAGTATCTCCCACTGCTCCCCGGTAAGGGACCAAAACTTCTCTTCCTTCACTGCTTCTGTATTCCTTTAATCCACCAAAATGTTTTGTGTTTGCTGCTTCACTGCTCATCCCGTAAAACTGTATAAACTGCTTTGTTTCTCTTAGTTGCTCGCCATTTGTTTGATCGACTTCCATTTTGAGATAGCATTTTTCAACAATATTTCCGCCACCTTCTGTATGACCAGCAAGCATGCCGCCTAACATTACAAAGTCTGCGCCGCCTGCAAATGCTTTAGCAACATCGCCGGGACAAGTGCAGCCGCCATCAGCAATAATGTGACCGCCCAAACCGTGGGCAGCATCGGCACACTCAATGACAGCAGATAACTGAGGATAACCAACGCCAGTTTGAATCCGTGTAGTGCATACACTACCGGGCCCAATACCAACTTTAACAATATCTGCTCCACGCAGTATTAACTCCTGTGTTTGATCTGCGGTAACTACGTTACCTGCAATAATAACAATGTTAGGATAATCTTGACGCATGCTAGCGACAAAGTTTAAGAACCTTTCGCTGTAGCCATTTGCAACGTCAATGCAAACGTATTTAATCTTTTTTGCACCTGCGTATACTGCACGGAACTTAGCTGCATCATCGTCTGTAACACCCATACTGTATGCTGTGTGTTCAGCACGTTGTTCGTTAAAAAAACCTACTAGCTCTTTAATACTGTAGGTTTTGACTAAGCAAGTAAACAGTCCTAGTTCACCTAGACGATCTGCCATTTCAAATGTACCAACACCATCCATATTAGCTGCCATTACAGGAATGCCTTTGAAATGTGGATTTGTTTCCGGTTTAAGTATCTCTATACTTAGTTCTTCTGGCTTGTAGTTACGAAACCAAAATCTGCGCTCAAGTTTCACTTCTTTGCGTGAGCCCAGTGTACTGCGCTTAGGGCGCAACAATACATTGCTGTAGTCCAGCTTGACGTCCGGTTCTATATTCATTTATGCCTCTTATGCTGATTCTAGTTTTATTTCTAGAGGGTAACCTTCGTTTCTCGCACTCAATAGTACTTCAACACCCTTTTGTTCTGCTATTTCAAACGGCAGTACTGCTACAATGCCAGCGCCATTATCATCAATCTCTTGACTTTTATCAGCCGCACTTGATTCATCATAATCAAATGTATTCATTAAACTGCTAATAACAAACTCATATGTTGTAGAATCATCATTGAGATAGATTACTTTATAATCTTTTGGAGGTTCGATATTGAGAACAGGTCTAGTAGTCTGCTTTACTTGTGTATCGCTCATGGTAATCCTTTATTGTTGTGAGGGGTATTGCTACCCCCCACTCTTTATAGTAGTATTTACTCCGCAATATGCTCAATGGCAATCTTGCGAGGTTGCTTTTCTTCGGGGATAATACGCTCTAATGAAACATAAAGCATACCGTTCTCAAGTTTAGCACCATTAACAACTACATCATCTGCAAGTGTAAAGTTACGTTTGAACTTACGCTGTGCAATGCCTCTGTGCATGAACTGAAGTGTTTCAGTCCCTTCATCTTTGGGATCATGTGAGATTGTAAGCACACCCTCTGCAACTTCAATGTCAAGGTCTGCTAGTTTTACACCAGCAAGTGCCATTTCGATTCGGAAATGGTTGTCTTCCTTAACAATGTTGTATGGAGGATATCCTGTACTGTTTTGATTATGTTCTACATAGCGGAACATATTGTCAAAGACTCTGTCGAATCCCACAGCATATGGTGTTAGTTTATTGATGTCGAGTGAGGTTAATCTTGTCATTTTGTATCTCCTTCTATAAGCAAGATTTATGAGACCCTTAAAGGCATCTCAGTTGAGGACTAACCGTTGATCCTCCCGTGTCTATTAAGTAACAACCCTTTTCTATGACAGTGTCGTTGACCCTTGTCATAAAACTTTAAATGTTTTGGCCCTAGTATCTATTGACTCTATATTTGGCCCTGTGTCCACCGTGTGACTCCACGATGTTAAAAATATTTATCTATTGTCTAGTTCACGTTTCTTTTTAAGCCAGCGAGCCCTGCCCGCTGCTTTTTGCTTTGCACGTTTTTCGCTGGGCTTTACATGATGCTTGCGATTTCTAAGCTCTTGAATAACACCTTCATTTTGCATTAGTCTTTTAAGTTTACGCCAAGCACGGGTCACATCATTGTTGCGAACCTCTACATATAACCCTTGTTTTTCTCTGGGCTCTCTTGCCATTTAGTCATCCATTCTATTGCAGGCTCCAGTGGGTCTGCAACTTCGTTTATGTTCCATCGTATATACGATTCTTTATTATTATAGTAGTAAACACGTTCTTTGTCAATAAAAAAACCACTGTAAAATGCATTATATGCGCAGTTTATTATACTTATCTCACTTTGATAATATGCTGTAGTTATCCAATCCAAATCACTTTCTAATGTAGCACAATATATAGTAACAGGAATAGGTAGTCTGCGTATATTATCAACAACATCTTGTAGGTAGTCGTCACATCCTATTAATAGTATACTAGGCTGTTCAGCAAAATATAAATCAGGCGCTGTCACCACGACGGCGTTGGATTGCATTTTCGACTTCCTCTTGCTCTTGTACGGTTAGGTCTTCTAAATCTGTGTAACCGTTCACTACTTGATCTGTTAGGTGTGCAACATATTCCTCATTGAGATATGTATCTGTCACTTCCTTGTCCAACTGCATCCAGTTTGTGCCTGTGTATCTAAACAGCCTGTTAGGCAGTACGTCTACTCTAACAAACAAGTCACCTTTTTCTGGTTGCTTTGGAAACTCTATACCAAAGTCTGCTTGCGCCGCTTTGTCTAAATCAAGGTCCGCTACAGCGGCTAAGTTCCTGGCAGGGACCTCTATTCTTTTTTTGGTTCTACGTCAAATGGCAGTTCTGGATTTGTATTAACTTCTTCTTGTACTTGTGCTTCTAATCCTGCTGCAAACTCGTCTTTTTCTACTAGTTGATATTTTTCAGCCATCTTAATAACAACTGCATCTCTACGCTCAATCTCTGCTTCGAGGTCACTAATCTTGCCAAGCAGTGTAGTAATGCGTGTCTCTTGGTCAGTTACACCTTCTGCAATAGCATCTAGTTTTTCTTTGTAACTATCACGTTCGGCTTCAGTAGAAACTACTTTGTCAACTAGCCCATCATTTTCTGTTTTAAGTTCTGCAATAGCCGTTGCTAGCTCATCACGTTCTCCTAACAGTCTAGTTTTTTCTTCTTGTAGTTCGCTGTATTTTGCGGGATCAATGTTGCTAAGATTACCGTCTAGGAGTTTTTCAATCTCTGCCAAATAGTCATTGTGTTTTTGTAGTTCCATTTCTAGTTCCTCTAATCTTGGGTCATCCACTCGTACGATTTTTTCTTTAGGTTTATTAAGTCCACGCTCTTGTCGCCACCAACTTATACTCATTACACCTGCAAGCACCAAACAAATAGCAAGTGGATCAAACACTGCAACAATAATAATGATTACCCAACGTACTGCTTCTTCTAGTTGGCTACGATTTGCTTCGCCATATACTAGTTCAGCAATGTATTTTACCGGACCAACCTCTGCTTCGAACTGTCTATACTGTTTTTCAAATACAAACTTTTCTTCGCGCAAGTTATCTATAGTTGGCTGTATATTTTCTATTTGTGCTTCTAGCTCTGCAATACGCACATCAACATCTTTATTTGCACTGCCTGCTTGAGTTGTATATTTTGCAATATTTTCATTTGCACTTGCAATAGTAGGATCAATACTTTTTCTTATGTCTGCAATACGAGCTTCAACTTCTTTTATTTGATTTGCAAGACGATTGTTTATCTTTGTGATTTCACGTTGTACTGCACTGGCAACACTTACTTCGCCGCTCTTTGCTTTGTCTATATCATCTTGTAGTTTAGCACGTTCACGACGCTGTTGTTTGCGTAGTTCATTGCCTTTGGCAACCATGTCTGTTGTGCCACCAAATGCTCCTGTTTTTGCTTGTCCTTGTTTAGTGTAGGCAAGCACATCGGCATCTAAACGATCAAGTTCTGCTTGTGCAACTGCTATTGCATCTGCACTACGTTTTTGTGCATCATTTAGACGTTTGTTTTGCTGTGCAACTTCTTTTTCTGCTTGTTCACGCAGTCCAGGAATCTTATCATTCTCTGCTTTTATCTGTGGCGCCAAACTATTGCGGGCATCTTTAATACGCTCACGCTCACGCTCAATAAGATTGTCAACTCTGCCACTTGTCTCGCCTGCGTTTAGTCTTGCAATCTCGTCTGTCCAGCGTTGTTGCTTTGCTTGCGCTCTGCTAATCTTATCCTCAATGACTTGTGCTTGTGCAATCTGCTCTGTGCCTATACTGCTTTGTTCTATGTGTGACTTTGACAAGAAGCCAAATACACCCATGCTTGTAATAAACATAAGCACTAGCACTGCAATAGTGAGGTAACTTTTAATGATAACAGGCGCACGACGCCAATGTATATGTAGCCAAACAGTAGCAAGTATTTTGCCAACTTCTAGTACACTGCCCATTAGAACAATGGGTAAAAATGCAGCGGCAAAGATTGCTGTCAATCCTAATATACTGTAGTATGCGGCAATAGCACTAATGCTTATCGCAACAAATAGTGTGAGTATTCCTAAAAACATATGCTTATTATACTACCTTTTATGCCGGGTTGTCTACCAATAAAATAACAAATGTGAGACTATAACGCCCGCGCTGTATTTATATAAATATTTGTATGCTACTAAATGAAATCACACAACCATCAGATATGCAAAGTCTTAAACTACGTTTAAAGTCGTTTAGCGATTGGCTCATGCAGGGTAGTCATACACCCAAAGAAATTGCCACTGAACTTGAAAATAATATTGGTGATATTACCCGTGTTGAAATGGAACTTAGTCCTAATGTTGACAAAGGTGATATGAACGCCAGTGCTGCCTACGAACAAGATGATGACGAAGATGGTGAAATACCATTTGAGATTACACTTGTGTTCAGCGACAAAGAAGATCGCATGACAGTCAACGATCCTAATCCACTTGTTAACCGCATATTAGATATGATGAAACACGAAATGATTCATCAGAAACAAGCAAGAGCAAGAGACTTTGAAGACCATACACAGGGCAAGGATAATCGTAATATGAATTACGAATATATGAGTCGCCCAGACGAAATAGAAGCATATGCTATGAACATTGCAGATGAACTTGTGCGTCAAGTAGGCAAAGATGGCGCAATAACATTACTGCGTATGGCAAACAAAACAGCCCAATTCAAAGATGAAATGGGCAATTTTTTAAGTCCTGATTTATTTGCTTATATGGGTATGTGGAACTTTGATAGCAAGCATCCTGTTATCAAACGCTTGCTAAAAAAAATCTATCAGTATATCAATACGCAGTAATATTTACATTTACTGAGATATAATCACCAACACTTACTCGTCTTGAAGTAGTTGTTGTGCCATGCAATCCCAATGCTTCGTATGTAACTCTATATCCTGCAATGTATTCTTCTGTACGCTCGTTGTACCCTGTTTCGCACTTGTTCACTGAGCGATATCCAGTAATCTGATTGCCTTTTTTACTATTGTTATGACCAATCATACCACCAAGCAATGCGCCTACTGCTCCACCATTTTCTACATTTTTTGTTACATTGTTACCAATGATACCACCAATGATTGCACCTGTTAGTGCGTCACCAGTTTTGTCGCCGCCGTTGCCGTAAATAGGTACTTCTTCAGTCCAACAGTTACGCACAGGCTCCATTACTGTTTTAGTGTTGTAAACAGTTTCTACATCTGTAACTGTTCCACTAATGCTATAACTTTCAGCAAATGCCATTGAACTGAATAGTCCAAGTGTACAACTTAGTACTACCGTATGAAAGACTTTTTCAAAATAAGTCATTATAAACTCCTTAGTTTACTGGACTCGGACCATCCGAATCTGTTTGATAAAACCATCCAGCTAAACTATAGCGAGGATGATCTGCTGTTATACTCACAGGGCTAATGAAATGTTTATTGATGCGAGCGCCTGTGACTTCACTCACATCCATTATTACTAATCTATTTCCAAAAGGTTCAATACTATCTTTGATAGAAATCTCATCTTTGTCTAGTATGCACAGTTGCCCACCCCATTGCGTCAACCATGTCTCGTTGAAATAGAATATATATGCACACCAACGTCTTGGATCATGGTGTGCGTTAAGCCAAGCAGTGTGATCATAATAACTGTATGTTGGCTGATTTGTGTGCATGTTAGTAAAACCTGTTACTTCACTTACTAAGTCGTGAAATGTATAATCAGGTTTGCCTATACTATAATCTTCTGTGACCACACGATTAAAATATGTCACTTCATGACTATCATGTCGTTTGTGCATATCTTCAAGCAACCAAAAAGCATAGTGAAAGTAACTAAACTCTCCTCTGCCTTCATCTATGTGTGCTTGCAGTGTAGTTTGGAACTTGTCACTTTGTTGAAATCCTGCAGGATACTTATTGTGACTGTTCCCAACACATCCCCAGACACCATAGTCTAGTGTGGGCACTGCTTTGTACAATGCTTTTATGTAGTCTGTTTGCAATACATCGTCTATTACACAATAACGTTGATTAGCAAACTGGTTTTGTGCTTGTTGTATGTTGTCTCTGTTAAACATTAATCCCAACGATAAAAAAGATGGTCATCAACTCGTCCTACATAGTGCAAACTTTTACGCCACTCGGGATGTACATAGTTAGCATGATAGTGTGTCGCACCATCAATAACTCCAGCCCAGCGATCATCATATATAATGTCCCAAGCAATCTCTTGTGCAATACGCCAAGTGTAACCTAAATCTTGCTGAGGTATGTCATCGCTTTTACCATCACAGTACCAACTAAACTGACATTTATGTCTTACAGGTACTTCTTTGCCTTTTTCTTCAAGCCACCATTTACTTATAGGCCCTTGGTAAACCACTCCGCAAATACTGTCAGGAAAACGTCTATCTTGTACACGATTCATTACTACTCTAGCAACTGAAATCATGCCAACACGACTTTGATTTCGTGCTTCCCAATATATGTTAAGTGCCAAGCAATGCAGGTCTTCTGTTACGCTTTCACCTGGTTCTAGTTCAATAACTTCTGTACCTGTTGTATCGTCAAACCATCTTGTAAATGCATTAGCATTTGCAATAGTGCTCACAACTAGACACAGTGATAACAAAAATAGTCTCATGTGTTCTCTCTCTTTTAACGTTACTTAATAATATTAACATCTTATATAGAGATGTCAACCTTTTATTTTACAACGCCTTCAGCTAGTAGTTTTGCTCGATTTGCCATATGTTGTTCTTGAAGTTCTTCTTTACTACCACCAAAGTAAGCAACTGCATGACCTTCCAAGCACATGATCTCGCTTACTTTCATTTGACGATCTTCTGGTCCATAGTACACATCAAAATCGCCAAGTATTCTACCAAACTTGCCTTTCATATCTTCACCATTGCGGGCTACTTGTGTTTTAAGAACTAGTCCATTAACTTTAAGTAGTTCGGTAATCCGTTTCTTAGCCGCTAAGCCAAACTTCTTTTCTTCTTTATCTCTGGTGCGACTTTCAGGAGTATCTATGCCCATGATGCGCACACGCTCATCCATCATCCAGATTCCAAATCCTAGGTCAACGTCTACGTCAACTGTATCTCCATCAACTACTTTTCTTAGTTTTGCTCTATACTCGTACATTACTTTTTCCTCTCCCAAAGCCTGTAGTATATTTACCTAAAAAAAAGCACCCACTAGGGGTGCTTTAAGGTGTATTATATATGTCTTTTTATTGTTGTAAGTATTCTAAGCAGTTTTCTGGTGTTGATTCAATATACGGATCTTCATCTGTACCGTCATTATTGATTCCTGGTTCCTGCCACCATTTTTCAACTACACCGTCGTTGATGATCGCCATAAAGCGCCAACTGCGGTTGCCAAATCCAAGATGGTTTTTACCAATCAACATGCCCATAAAACGTGTCATGTTACCAGATCCGTCTGGGATAACTTTTACACGCTCAACGCACTGTGCTTTAGCCCATGCGTTCATTACAAATGCATCATTTACACTCATACAGTAAATCTCGTCTATGCCAAGATCACAGATTTTGTTATAGTTTTCTTCAAAGCCTGGAAGCTGATATGTACTACATGTTGGTGTAAATGCACCAGGTAAACTAAACAATACTACACGCTTGCCTGCAAAGTAATCTGCTGTTGTTTTATCTTCCCAACGGAAAGGATTAGGTCCGTCGATACTGTCATCGCGGACACGAGTTTTAAAAGTTACTTGCGGTAACTCGAAGCCTTCTATCATTTTGATTATCCTAGTCTATTAAAACACGCGGGGAAAAAAATCCCCGCGATGAGTAAGCGAACTTACTTTTCTTTTTTAGTGATGAACTTGTAAAGTTCTTCAGCCTTAGACATAATCTCATCTGGTTGATACATCTTAGGTGTGTACTTCTCAAATGCTTCAGTTACATCTTTAGACTGTTCTTTGTATTGCTCAACGACTGTGAAGAACTGTGCTTGCGCCATTTCGTATTGGCGATCAAGCATTTCTTTTGCCATTGCTAGTGTGTCGAAACGAAGTTCGAAAGGGTTTTTACTACTCATCATATTTCTCCTTGTGTGTGTGATGTGTGTTGTGTGGCACTTCTGTTTCAAGGCAGTACCCGCCCATGCTTACCTGTTTCTAGGCAGCCATTGCCATTTCTGGCGCATAGTTATCATTTGCAACTATAAGTTTTCTTCGCGTTAACCGAGCTTAGATCCGGACAACTCCACTTGTCTATTAACTGCCAGTCGATCCTAGTTCGCCCCCATCATAAAGACACGCTACCAACTGGCTTACATTGATATTCTACAGTATCCCAATCACCATCTACTGGTATATCGGAATAAACTTTCAACATATTGTTACATTCTACTTTGGTGTCAAACCATTGTACGTCTTGTTCTTGGCAGGTCGAGCCTAAACAAACAGTAAGTAGTATGTGCCAAATAACTTCCACTTCGATGTCCTTATGGTGGAGGCGCCGGGTACCGCCCCCGGGTCCTGTTCAGCGTTGAACTCGCTTCAACATTGTAGTATATTTATAACATAAAAAGATATGCATGTCAAGACTAAATAAACGAACGGAAAATAAGTCAATATTTTTTTGACTATATTTTTTTTAGGTTGAGTATCTAGAGGAAAAAAGAATGACACAATTAATCAATCCACAAAAGTTTACACACACGTCGGGCCTATTAAGGTCCTTTTTTTTAGACAAAGGTTTTGAAGAAGTACACACACAAAACAGATTGTCAATACTTGCTGCATGTGAAGATCCATTTAATGTAGCAACATACAACTACGCAGGAAATGTATGGCCCTTGCCGCAGACAGGTCAGATGTGGTTAGAATATGAATTGCTCACCAAGCCTTCATCGAAAGGCTTTTTTTGTGTCAGCACATCCTATAGACAAGAACCAAATGCTATCCCAGGTAGACACGACATTATTTTCCCAATGTTTGAATTTGAAATGCCAGGCAGTGTAGATGATCTTAAAGCAATGGAGTATGAACTAGTAGAATACTTGGGCTTTGGATCACTTACAGAAAAGACCTATGGCGAATGGCAAGAACACTTTGGTATTGGTGCAGATGTTGAAATGGATGCTGACCATGAACTAGCAATGGAACAAGAGTTCGGACAAACTATTATCACAAACTTCCCTGAACTTACAAGCCCATTTTGGAACATGGCAAGGAACGATGATGGTAACACAGCCAAGAAGATGGATGTTATCTTAGGTGGTATGGAAACTATTGGATCAGCAGAACGTTCATGTGATGTTGACATGATGCGTGATACATTCCACAGTATTACAGATGGTGCTTATAGCGAGCTACTATTCAAGTTGTTTGGCAAAGAGCGTGTACAAGCAGAACTAGAAGATTTTTTACAGCATGACTTCTTCCAAAGAGTAGGTGGAGGTATTGGTTTAACAAGAATGATAGCGGCACTAGACAAGCGAGAACTTGCACTAGCAGCCTAATCAACCAGTTTGGGGTGACGAAATGGTAGACGTGGGCCGCTGTTTACGGTCTGTTTAGATATGTGTTGCAATGTATTTAAGCGTGGAGGTTCGAATCCTCCCCCCAAAGCCAATAAATATTAACATGTGGAATAGGATAAAAAAATGGTTTACAATAGATCATGTTGTAGATTTACTTGTGGATATTGCTCTTATTATATACGAAGTAATCAGCAGTCCTATTCTCATTGTTATGCGTCTACTAAGACATTTTGTAGGCGAATGGTTTACAGGCAAAATCAAAGCAGGTGTTCGCTGGGTCGCACATTGGTTTGAACGCAAACGTGCATACAGACTAGAACACGGTATAGGTATATTTCGCACATACTGGTGGCTTATACTGCTAAGTCCAATCATTATTACTGCAAGTGTTTTTGGATTTATGATACTTGCAGGTGTTGCTGATATTGTCAGTTGGATTTGGGAAGAAATAGAATATGATTTTTTCTATGACGATGATGTTTGATTTTGTAAACGGCTTAAATGATAATGTGCTTCAACGTAGTCGCCTAGTTCTTTTGCACGACTAACGTCACTTATAAAACTCCTATTGCCGTGGGTTGTGTTTTGTAGTCGTTGCACTGTATCAATCCACTTATCATATAGTTGCACAATCATTGCACTATCAAAGTTTTCAAGTTGTAAATGTTTATAAACTTTTTCTATTTGCTCGAGTGTTTCCTGTTTGTCAAAATAACAACTTGTGTTAAAGTTTAGACAAGACTCGGTCATGGTCTTATAAAAATCCACATAATAGTACATTAGCAATAGTTCATTGTACAACCCTGGGTATTCATCTTTGACTTCTTGCGGTATATTGTTTTTATCAGCGAGTACCTTACTAAAACTAGGAAAGTCTGCACCTGCTATATCGTTGTACTGACGTTTATTTTTTTGTACAGTTTGAAAAATAGTCATATAGTTTTCTGGTGCTATTTCACTATTTGATATTTTTTGTTTTCTATACCGGTTTACAAACTTGTTAACATTAGTATAATAAATCACATGTGCATTGGGCCAAATACGACATAAGATGCTAAGATGCTGTATACTATGTGTTAGTGTAAGCAGTGTACTTTCACCAATATCTACAGGTTCAAGTTTTACAAAATCTCGAGGATTTAGATCGGGGTTGTCCACTAGATACTGCATAGCCTGCAGGTTGTAGACATTTTGATTACGATCACTTCCAATGTAAAACTTAGTTGGTCTTATGAGAAAATCGTTCCAAGTAGCACCAACTGTGTCAAGTCTGCCCATAAAAATGTCAAACTTTTCTACGCTAGTAAGATTTGTGTTGACATACATTGGATCAGGAAAAGCACAGTTAGATGCAAGACTAAGACAACTTGTTAAAAACTTACCGCCTGCTCCGGGAGGATAATATAATATTACTACTTTTGATTCCATTGATCTGTCTGTAAACACAGTACTTGATAACCTGTTGGCGGTGTGCCACTTTTATCGTTGAACTCTTCCCAAATATAAACATCTCTACCTGCAAAGCAGAGCTCCATTGTATCATAAACTTCTATGTAACCTGCTTCGGGATTACCTTGAAAAATCCCAACTACTATAAGCATCCATTTCATGCATCTGTGCCTCGCTGTGGTTGTCTAGGACTAGCTCCATTCTCTATAAAGTCTTGTAGTCTTTCTTGGTTTATGCATAACAATCTATCCATTCTGTCATTTGGGAAGACTGATTTTAAATGTAAAAATATAGATGCATTGTTATTTTGCACCCACTCTCTACATTGTTCAAGATTGTCAAAAGTAGGCTGTGCCCAAATGTAGGTATCTTTGTCTAGTCCACCATTATATACATTTGTCATTATTGCTAGTAGGAACCATTTCATTCATCTAACTCCGCTCTCCATCTTACGTCGAAATCGTCTGCACGGAGTTTATTTTCTAGTTCTGCTACATATGCTCTCATATATTCAGCGCCTGTGTCGCCCAGTAATATTGCTTCGTCTATCATTCCAACAATGATAGCCTTTTTAGCATCGTTATTAATAGTCCCTCTTAGCCCTCTTACAAATGTGAAAGCATTGTCTTTGAAGTTTGTTCTTATGCCGTAGTTCATATCAACTCGAGTTTGAAACTCTTTTTCGTCATTTATCTTTTTCATAATAGATCGCCAACTGTTGATTGCTAGATTTACATTTGTGTTCGTTGTACGCAATGCATATATAGCTGCTAGACTTCCATTTATCTGTGCTATTTTATTAGTTTGATAGTCTGCATATGTAGCAGATATGCTACCACCCTCACCGGTTATAGTTCCGTCAGTAATAGTATAGTCACCGTCGCCATCTGGACCAGTAGGAGCAAGTGTAAGTGTACTGTGCCATTGACTGATTTGTGTTTTAAGCGTACTAAACACACCTGCGTTATGCAGGGCTGTCATTGCTGTTCTATAGTTTGCAGCGGCATCTGTAATACCTACTGCACCAAGTATGCCTATCATATCTTCCATTGTAACAGCATCATACTCGCCAGTGCCGCCCAAGAATGTCGCTACCATTTCATTTATATAAGCAGGGTTGACAAAATCACTACCTGTGCCAATGTTAGGTAATGTTGCTGGTTCTATTGTGTTGATGTAAGCAGCAAACTCTGCTACAGTTTCAATGCGACCAAGTTCTAATGCTTGTACTTTTTCTTTAAACTGATCCATGTTTTTAAAGGTTAGCACTGCTTTACTGTTTACAAAAATCTTATCAAAGTCTGTGTATCCGCCTAGGTTATCTATGTCTAAGTTACTGCCAAGCAATGTTTGTGCATTTTCTACTAGTTCAGAAACATTCACTGCTTCCAATACTGCTTGCATAATCACATTATAACTTTCGTCTCCTAAGTCAAAAATAGCATCTGGATCAATGCGCACACTTGCTAGCACTGTGTCTAGTCCAGTACTGGTCATACCGCTTGCACGTTGTACTGCCCTTACAACTTGACCTGGATTACCAAATGTACTCATATCCGTCATGTCATATGCACTGCCTAAGTTTACTAGGTCTCGTGCAAGTAGTTCAAAGTTTGCTTTAGTTGCTGGACGGACAAGTGTGCTGATGCCGTTTGTTACCACTGCTTGATAGTCAGGAATAGCACTACCTAAGTATGTAGGAAACACACCATCACTTGGATATGTTAAACTATCTAGATTTGGAAACTTACCAAAGTATATGCCGTCTCTAAGTTTTTGTAGTACAGGAGCAAGTGTCTTACTGTTGCTCACAAAACCCTGTGCGGCATAAAATGTTTGTGCCATTTGTATTGGACTGCTACCAAACATTAAACTTGCATGAGCACTAAGTCTATCCATGCCAAAGCCTGTCCCAACACGACTGCCTGCATATAAACTTGACACTGTGCCTGTAAATGCACCACTTCCGTGTGCATCCCCTGCACCAAAAACATTTAGTTCGGATTCGTTTGGTTGATTAGTATGCTGTTTAATATTTTTTACACTAGGTATTAGACCGCCTGCTACAACATGTATCTTATCTATTAAACTACCTGTTGCTTGTCTAAAACCTGAGCCACTTGCCATAGCGCCTGTTGCTTGCGCTCCTAAGTAACTAATACTACTGCTTGAACCGTATGCCATTATTTCATCACCAAAACTCTGCGATCACCTTGTACTCTAGGATGTCCGCATGTATCTACATCGCTAACTTTATGCACAGGCAAGCCTTCTGCAAATACAGTTGAACTTCCGCCTGTTATACTTGCAGCACAGTGTACGCTACATCCAGGAGCACCACAACAAGGATGGGGAGTAACACTGCTTGCAAATGCTGCAATCGGACGCCCACTAGCCCATACTTTGGTTCTTGGCACTATTGCCTTGCCGCCTGCACCATTACTATCACCTTGTCTTACGATTGGAAAAGCCATACTGTATTTATCGATCCATTAAGTGCTCTTATAACTTCATACTTACATCAAAGTCAAACTTACCAAGCATGGTGTTTACTTCGTCTTTGCTTAACTTTGCAAGTCCTTGCGCACCACCTTTTACAAAAGGTTTACCGTTGCGATAAATCTGAGGCATTGTTCTGTGCCCTTCATTAATGATAAAATCTTTTGCTTCTGCATCATTTTCAATGTTTATTTCTTTATATTCTACACCCCAGTTACTAAGTTGCGTTTTTGCTTGTACGCAATAAGGGCAGTTATTTTTGCTGTATATTGTGATCAACTGAAATACTCCTTTTGTGTTCCTTCTCTGTATAAATCCAGTGTTATGCAATGCAATCCGCCATCCCAAAAGTATCTATGACGCCAAGGCACATACACTGGTTCTACACTATGTTTTTTTAAAAATGCATTGACTTTTTCATTGTTGGGATTACTAACACAACAATGATGCTCATCCAGCATAAGAACGTTAACGTCAAATACTGTTTCCTCTACATATCCTACCCAGTCTTGCAGCCAAGTTTCTACGAAATGCGTGAACTCATCATTATCTTCCTCGCCTGCAAGCCACCATTTGCCTGCATTTTTCTTTTTTAGATCTCTAAATCCTTTTACTTTGCGCCAACTCTGATCCTGCAAATAGCAAACGTCCCAACCAGGGAACATCTTTTCATAAGTTTGGACATCATGCAAACTAAGTATTGCTCCGGGTTTTATCGGGTGATAGTTTCCATCGCTATGTCCTTCCATTGGCAGAAAGTTTACAGTGGTAAAAAGTTCAGTAGGATCATATGCTGTTTGAAAATCTTCTGTACTGCCAGTATAACCGATATCAATGCGTTTTCCTAAAGGAAAACTTACTGCGCTAGATAACCAAAAAACTTTTTTATAATCTTCTTGCAGCTCTTGCCAAACCTTAGGTTGGAAAAAACTTTCATTTTTGTAGTTGTTCTTGTAATCATCGTAACTAGGATAATCAGCACCAGCAACTATATCATAATCATTTTCATTTAGCATGGCGGCACTACTGACGTATTCTATATCTCCATACTTCTCTAAACAGTTGAAAATAGCAGGATGATCACCTTGATCTGACCAAGCACGATTTCCTAAAACTATTTGATTATCTCTTGGCTGTAATGGTCCTCGGGGATAGCTGCTAGGATTATCTACAAAACGTTCAGTTGAATCTAACTCAGGTTGTATTACTTCGACACCGAAGTCTTGTAGTATAGTTTTAAATCCGTGCAGATCCTCTAGTGTTTCCTCGCAGATGCGTTTTAGTGGAGATTCTGCTTTGGTATTGAGCCCATCAAAAAACTCTGGTGCATAGTTATTGCCTAGCATACACACCTCGAGTGGATCCCACTTATTCCATATGTTATACTTAGGCAGTTTCATCTGGATAGTCTCTATACAAAAAATGGTCTAAACTATCTGCATCAACTAGTTTGCTAAATCCAATGTGTGTTTGTATGCTATCTTTTTTATGTAAGACAGCATCCATTGCATCATCTAAATCTTGCATTGTTTTAAATTCCATGTCGATACGCCACTCGCCAAGATCTGCACTGCGAAAACCTAGTTTCATTCTTGTGATTCTAAACGTGTGAAGTGTGGGTAACGTAGCAAAGTATTCTGTAATACGTTCAACAAACTCTTTAGGTTTGACACCTTCTGCTAGTTCTGCATAGATTGTATATATGTTCATGTCATTGGTCCCATTATGTTATAGCCCTGTAGTTCACTTTTGTATTTCATGTTTTCATCTATTAACATACGAGTGTAGCCTCTGTCCCTGTATATTGCACATTCAGTGCGTAAACTTTTATATCCCAGTTTAAGTTTGGGATTAGCATAGTTCCATGCAAACTGCATATTCCACACACATTCTTTTGCCATACGATACATCATTGTCCATGCTACGATCTCGCCGTTATCTCTGTAAGCAATAATATCATTATGTGGAGCAACTAGTTCTTCAGCATAAATGGGCCACACACTTTCAAACTTTTTATGTATAGCATATTGTCTGTATATTTCTAGCAGTGGAGCAGTATCAACGTCTTTGCTGAGTATTTCGTATTCGACTTGTGGAGTATAGTCTGTTTGTGTTAGGTCTATGTAAGCATACAATGTCATCTATTTTGTACTGAATCCTTGTAGTCTGCATCCCAGTTTTTGTAGTAGTTTTTGCTTTCCAGCCACTTTCTTGCTTCAACGAGTTTGTCAGTTGGTTGTAACAATACCAATGCCCATTCACCTTGATTCAAGTGTACACCTGCAACTTCTTCACGTTCAAAAGGATGATCCTCTAGTGCAGTGTACCCACGTTTACTTAGCATAGGCTCTGCACTGTCTATAATGTTACTGAGTTTATAAGGTAGTATACTCAATGGATCAAATCCAAGCACAACAACTTCTTTGCCTTTGGGCCAATGATATGTATAATTTTCTAGTTCTGCACTTAAATGTTCAGCAACTGGAAACTTACCATCTAGATGATGTATTTGTACTTTGCCATCTAACCAAGCACTCTTAGCATAAGGACAAGGCGGAAGCCCGTTAAAAACTTCCGACCTGGTACTTAGTGTGTTAAGAATCCAAGATTCTATGTTAGAGGCTAAATCCTGCGAATGTATCTTTTTCGACATCTTGTTTTGTGCCACCTATAATGTAGCTCGATATTTCTGTTTCTTGAGGAGCAACTTGTACGTCTCCGCCAGCAATCCATTTAGCAGTCCATGGTAAAGGATTTGCTTGTGGTACAGTGTATGGACACTTTAGCCCTACTGCTTGCATGCGCTTGCAACAAATCCATTCGATATAATCATCAAGTAGTTGCTTGTTTAGACCAATCATACTACCGTTCTCAAACAAGTACTCTGCCCACTGCTTTTCTTGATCCACTGCATC
>Ga0181388_1000052_pt1 | contig 33199 bp, 46 predicted proteins | sample 11SPOviralmetaG_FD_130120 | JGI IMG/M metagenome (GOLD analysis project Ga0181388, IMG submission 130120) | Marine viral communities from the oligotrophic San Pedro Time Series (SPOT) site, San Pedro Channel, CA, USA - 11 SPOT_SRF_2010-05-17 | ecosystem: Environmental > Aquatic > Marine > Strait...
GCTGTCTCATACATAGTATAAAGTTTAATAGTTAGTACTTAACTAAACTAATTCATGTCTGTATAAATTAACAAACACTAGTCTAGCAAATTTAAAATCTTTTGCTCTATTTAATTTAAGACCATATGCTAAAGCAATTGGCTGTAAATGTTTATGAGCTTCTGTTATTGTCATTTTCCCTATATCCATAATATTTAGTATTATATTTATCAAAATTTTTGTTTAACTCTTCGTAGTATTTATCGTTACAATCGTTGTCAATACAGTATTCTCTGTTTAACGATTGAGGAATATAATCTTCTCCGCAGTGTTTACACTTTTTCATTTTAGTAATATATATATTAAATAAAAGAGAAAAAAACAGCCAATTACTCCCGTAATAAGAGTAATCGCTGTGTTTATTTTATTTTTCATATCGCTAAATTTAATCATTTCTAAATCCATAACAAACTGGAAACCTTGGTAATCCATCATCTGTATACTCAAAGAATCTAATTTCTGCTGTACGACCTATGTAATCTTTTTTGTTTTTTAGTATCTCTTCTCGTTCTTTGTGAGAAAATTTCATACCACAACCAAATGTACCTTTGTCGTTTTTACAGTGCACTATTCCTTGCAACGGATCTTTAGTAGAAACCAATACATCTATTACTTCACAAGAAATATCTATAAAATCTTTGTATTTTAATAGTTGAGAGTCACGTTTATTTACTCCGTAACCCGCATACGAATGTCTTACAATAGTTCCTTCGTAACCTTTGCTTAGAAATATTTTATGATAAGTGTCTATTTCTTGTTCGTTCTTAACTTCGTAAGTAGGAACAACAGTTACTTGATCAATGTCTACAAGTATAGAAGATAACAGAGACAATCTTTCTTTAAAAGGTTTGTCACTTACTATATCATACACATGAAATTTAATATCTTCTGATTTTCCTGGACGATACTTCTTAATAAGCTTCATGTTTTCTTGAAAAGATAATCCGTGAGCATACAATTCTCCGTCAAAGTTATATCCTTCAGGTAAAACACTAGTAATATGATCCATAGTATCTACAGGTCTGCCTTTACGAGATATAATACTCTTATCTTTCATAGTAAGAGCACGTTGTCCGTCTAATTTAGGCTGAACAAAACAAGGAAAATTTACTTTATGAGATTCTTTTTTGTAATCTTTTGCCAACATAGGCAGTATTATCTCACTTTCTTCAGCCTCTTCAATCGTGTTAAAGTATTCCTCCACCATTTTAGATACTATTTTAGCTTCTGCTTCTAATACTGCTTGCTGTTCTCCAGTAGTCTCGTTACTTTTCCCTACGTTTTTAGGGGTACAAGTACTTTGATGAGTAATTAATTTACCATCAAGTACACCTGATTCTTGAATCAGTTCTGCTCCTTGAGTATATACGTGTAACATACGTATTTTACCTTTAGAATCTTTTTTATAAATCTTTCTTGAATAATTCATAGTTAATCTTTTATCGGTTCACAATCTTCTTTATAAATAACTTGATAAGTACCTCTAACAGAATAGTATCTGTCATCGGAGTCTTTAACTTTATACTCTTTACCTATCTTGTTTTTATACCAAAGATTGTCTGTTTTACTTTTTAATATTTTTACTGTAATATGTCTTCTGGCCATTTTTAATCTCTTTATATTTTAACTTAACTTTTTTCTTGCCCAATGCAAACTTCTTTCTCATTAGCTTTAAATCTTCTTTATCTATATTATACTCTTCTAAAAAATCAAATAAACATTTTTCTGATCTTCCTAATTCTAAAGCAGCATGTCTAATAGTAGAAGTTGCACATAATGCGTTTATAAATACTCTTTTTTTATTAGCTAAAAGAGTGACAACTTCATCATTGCCACTCTTGTAATTTAAGTCTTCTCTCATTTAATAATTTTAGTGTGTCCAATAAGGCGTTTTACACGGTTCAGCTTTTAACGGAACTGTTTTACAAAATACATCGCCTGCATCTTCCATACATTTTTTAAGTACTTCACTCATTTTATCGGCTATGTCTTCTGAACATTCTACATGAATCTCGTCGTGCACAACATTGGGTATCAACACTTTAAACAAAAGATTATTCTTTTCTAAATATCTAAACAAATACACACCTGCAAGTTTTGTAATATCTGCAGACGTACCTTGTACAGGATAATTCAAAGCATCTCTTTCAATACCACCTTTCTTAACAAAGTAATTTCTTACTTTAGGTTTTAGATAAGTATTAAAATAATGAGAGTCTTCTGCTTTTTCTCTTTTGTACTCAGTCCAGAACTTTTTATCTCCATATAACTCTGCATGTAAACCTTGAAACTCTTCAAATCCATATACAAAACACTTACGTTTACTTACATCGTTAAATGTAATATAACCGTCAGAGATAGCTTTCTCTTTTGCTTGTTTAAAATAATCAGCTAAACCAGGAAAGGCCTCAAAGTATGCTTGGTACACCATCTCGCCTGTTTCAAGAGGCAAAGATAAGTTCTTAGCAATAGTCATACCTACACCGCCATAGTTAATAGCAAAACCTGCGGCTTTAGCCATTTGGCGTAAGTCAGGTCTTTCTTTCTTAACATCGTTTAGTTCTACACCTTCAAGTTCTTTTGGAAATATTTTCTTAGCATTAAAGCTGTGCATATCTCCTAAACCTTTAGCATAGAATTCTAATAGATTTGGCTCTAAGGATTTATTAGCCAGTACAACTTGCTCTTGACCAGAATAATCTGCTACAATTAAAGTGTTACCTGATTCTGCAACAAAACAAGATCTTGTTCTATCGTCACTTGGAACATTTTGCATATTAGGTTTCTGGTCTATACCTTTTTTAGGATTACCTTTCTGACCACTCGACAATCTGCCTGTGTTCATAATCTGTGTATAGTTAGTATGTATACGTTTAGTGACAGGATTAATATAATCAAACCAATTATCACCATAAGTACTTACTACTTTATGAGCCTCGCTGTATTCTATATAAGATCCTACCATAGGATGTACTGACTTCTGAGAACTAAGGACAGATTTATCTATAGAATCTTTTAGATTACCTGTTTTCTTATCTAATACAGAAGTATTTACACCAAGGGCCCTCATAAAAGGTATAACTTGTTTAGAGCTACTCCAGTTTATTAAAGTTTTCAGTTCAGAATCAAACAAGTTCATTTGATTGTCTACTAAATGAGCAAACTTATCATTAGAAAATATAAAATCATCTAACACTTTCTTCTTTGCATCAAGAGTATTAGCATCTTCTAAGCATTTAGTACGCCATTTGTCTACATCTAACTTAACACCGCAATACTCTATGTAAGCAAGTACACGTACATATTCATTGTCTAAGCTTACAGTTTTAAGCAGGTCGAGCTTTTCCAACTCGACCATTTGCTTATCCCTTATCTCATGTAAATATTTAACGTCATCGCCTGCATACTTTATAACTCTTGTACTTAGTCCTTCTTTGAGTATATTAGCTCTTACAGACTTGTCCATCTCTTGACCACAATATCTAAATACTAAATGGTCAAGTGATTTTCTTGCTGTAGGTATACCTGTAGTAAGAATTCTTTCTGCTAAGAAAGTATCGTAAACTTTTTTAGGTACAATACCTTGACGATACAAAAACTTTAAGTCAAACTTAGCGTTTTGCATTATCATAGTTTTGTTTTCTACGACATCTTTAAACAGTTTAATATCAACAGTACTACAATCTATTACAAATTGTTTTTTACTATCGCCTAACTGCAAGCTAAGTATATCCTTAGTAAACTGGTCAAAACCTTTTGTTTCTGTATCTAAGCCAATCACATCTAAGGTGTTTAAATACTTTAAACATTGCTCTGCACTACAAAGTTTATACTCTGTAGGTGCAATAGCAATTTGTTGATTAGTTATAAAATATGTACTCATACTATTCTATTAAATATTCTGGGTAATTATACTCTGACATTCTTTGTATTTTTTCTAAGTCTTCCATTTCTATATGGAGTCTTTCATAATACATTATATCATTAGCGGTGCAATCTACATTAAATTGTTCACTAATCAAATATGCCATTTCTTCATCTGATACAGGAGAGTAGTCCATATGTATCAGTCTTAGGTAAATACCTATATCTTCTAAAGAGACTGGCTGTCTCTCTATTATTTTAAATCTATCCATTTTATTAGAGTTTTATAAATTATAGAAACTTTTATGTAGTTTATAAAAAAGAGCAGAAAGGATAAGACATCTACGAAAATCCTTTCTAACTCTTAATCGGGAGTAGAAATCACGCTACTCCCTAAAACCAATTATGTTACTGGATTATCCAGCGATTGCCTCTTGTACTGCGCTGTCCAAAGACATTGCAGAATCAGCACGTCTTGTATTAGACAAGAATACGTGTTTAGGTTCTCCAAGAACTACATCTGATTTTACGTAGATATAAGACCCATTCTCTGAAAGAATAAAATCTCCATCTTTTCCTGCACGTTTAGCACGTGTTTCAAAGTTAGCTACATCATACTCAGAACCATTTGTTGTTTCTGTAATTTGAATACTCAATGATTGTCCGTTAATAGTAGGATTTACATGTCCTAATTCCATAACGTCGCCCTCATTTTGAAGAGCACTACAATCAATTCCTAAAGCAGTCTTAATATCAGCTACTTCACCTGAATGCCACGCATAACGAGGTTTAGCTGATACATTAAATCTTTCGTCTGACTGATTCAATAGTCCTACGATAGATGTTGGTCGTAAATTAGGATTGGCAATCTTTTCTGCAAACATTAGTTGCACTTTGTCACCACTTACTTTTTTAGCACTTACTACTAAACATTCTCCTGTTTTTAAATCTTCGATATTCATCTGATTTCTTTTTTTAAATTAAATAATAGATTATTGTTTGTGCTTTCTTACATTAGTAAGGCTTGTCATTTCGATACATTGCATAGGAACTATTGACTGACTTGGAGTCTATGGTACTATCTAATAGTAAAAGCCTGAGAATTATATACTACGAAAGCTTAGTATATAATGTCTTTAATAACACTTAGGCAAGTGTTACATCTTGATTTTTTGCCCACTTTAAATACTGTTTATCTTTTTTAGAGTAAGCTAAATATTCTGAGTTCAATTCATTTATAAAATCACATAGTGATTCACAAGAATAATCTTCAGTATTAGGAATCCAAAAAGATATAGCAGAATCCAATTCATCAGGGCTCAAGTTCATATCAAAATCAAACTCAAAAGTTATATCTTGATACTCGCCACTAAATTTGGCATTTGTAAATTTTCTTTTTGTACTCATATATAATGATAATAAAAAAAGGTCTAAGGTAGCAACACCCTAGACCTCTAACTCTAACTATGAACCCGCTAACTCTTGGCTAGTTAGCTTGAACTTCTTGTTACTAATTTTTTCTACTTGGTATTCATTGTCTAACCAAATAAGTTTGCCATTGTTAGAATCATCCATGTTAGCATCCAGTTCAAATAAACCTGGAGCAGATGGTTCTATATATAGCATTTTCTTAGAATCAGCGTCTGTCATTACTACCATAAAAGGGTAGTCTACACTGAAGTCAAAAGCATAAGTATTTTCTGTTAGAGTTTTACATACGAATATCCATTCGTTGTTATCGAATACATATACTTCTGATAATGTTTTGCCATTTGCGTTTAAAAGGTGGCCTTGTACAGTAAGTGTTTGGCTAAAACTTACAGTAGTTAATAATGATACGGCCAATGTGATTAAAAGTTTCATAGTTAATTAGTTTAAATAGTGAATAAAATTAAATTTGTTTTCTAATAGAATGTGTTCTGATTTATTATACTCAGGTATCTTAGTCCAATATATAAATAGGGCTGCGACTTCTATGTCAGACAGCCCATAAAATATATCTTTGTTATATATACATTCTATTTGATTCATACCTTATCGTTGTCTGTCCATTAATTGTGACAGTTTTGTAAGGTAAATATCACTTGATATTAAATCATACAGTTCTTGTATGTATTTAAGATCTGCTTTGTTAAAAGAAGGATTCCTGGATAATTCATACAGGAACCTTTCTCTTATCTCATCCATTGTTTGTTTCATAGTAAAGAGTTTTAATAAAGTTAATATTTATTATTGAGCTATAAAATATAGTTAGAGAACTATCTTCTCTTTTTATATTTACCATTGCCTACTAAGATAGTGCTGTTGTAGCATTTCTTTCTTCTATGTTTTTTCTTTTTCTTCTTCTTAGGTTTTAATTGTTGAGAAGATACATCAACAGATTGTACTGTTGTTTCTGCAGTAGCAGATGTAGGCTTTGCTGATATAGTTATTCCTAAGTATATGTGGAATACCATTACGAGAGTTAATAATACTAATTGTTTCATAATAATTGTTTTAAAAGTTAATAATAAAAAAAGGAGACTAATCTTCTATACGTTTCGTGGTAGATAATATATCTGGCTCTATCTTTACAATACTAAACCAAGACCGTCCGTTATGCTCATCAAAGACTATCTCTTCATCTTCATGTAGATGAATTTCATATAACTCATATTCTTCATCTTTAGCCCATTTCTTAAAGAGTTCTTCTGTATACATATCATCTGTATACTCTTCATGTTCTGTTGCTGCCCGTCTTTCTTGTCCCTCTTCTTGTGCTACAATTTTTTTCTTGAGTTCATCAAGAGTGTCAAGAATATGAAAGAATCCTGCTGAATAACTTCCGTAACCATCATAACTACCTTTTTCGGCAACATATACTATTGTTGTTTCCATAATAAATAATTTAAATAAGTAAATAAAAAAGCAGTTTGTCTACTTGCTTAGGTATACGCTGTTGCCAAGGTTTGTTTTAGACCTAACACATATTAGGTACTTGACTATAACTACAGCTTTTCTTGATTTTCTTTTAGTTCCTCTTCATAACATTGTTGACAAGTGTGAACTTCATCACACTGACAAGTTAATTCTGGACTAATGCTATATAACATAGCCATATCTTGTGCATCTTCAAAAAACATAGTGTATAGTTTAAAGGGTTAATATTTATTATAGTGCTATAAAGAATTAAATAAGATTCTTAATAGGTGTGTAGTTACATGTTGTAATAGGGGTGTTAATTAAGTATTACACACAGTTAAGAAACTTTAAAAATTCTATTAAACTTTATAGTTTCTTATAAAGTTTCTTGTAAAGTTTACTACTTTACTCAGGGTTTAGTGGGTGTCGTTGACTGTGCCACTTACTTTGTTTATAAAGTTTAATACTTTACTGTGTCGTCTGACTGTGCAATACTTTATTAAGCTATCCCCCCCAAATAAAAGAAGAGGAGCCGAAGCTCCTCATCTGTTAGTAGCTGAACATCTTCAGTGTGATGCCGTCCTCAGTAGTACGTGGTGTACCATCTTCGTCTAGCATGTCTACCAGAGTGTACCCGTCAGGTACCTCGATAGTTCCACCTTCTTCCGTGCCTGCAGGAATTGCAGTACGAGGAACATACACAGGAGTTGATTGGAATACAAAGGCGTTAGCCTTAACTAAAATTAGTGCCGACTTCTCGCCACGGTTCGAATGAAAAATTGCTGCTGCCATAGTTATTAGAGTTTTAAAATTTGACGGGGGAAATATTCCCCAGCCAGATTTTAGTAGGGGTCGTTGACTTTGCTGGTCTCCACGATTAAGACATTTATGTTTTCAAAAAAAAATTATTAGAGGGGGGGGTATGTTAGATCTGTGTTTAGTTTATAATTAGTATTCTCGACTTTAAAAATATATTATATTGGATATACCACATACACATAAAATGTATACGGTATAACCTAAAGGTTTTACCTTATATACTAATTGCTATCATGAATGTAACAGTAAAAACAGTTAACTATCTGATAATAAAGATATTCTGAAAAATCGTACTGTTACGTTTGGTTGGCTATTACTGTTACGTTTATAACAGTAGTGGCCTAAGAGAAAACTATGGTCAGTACTGTTACGTTTATGATAGTACGTCCTGTAAAACAATTTTAACTCGCAAGTCATTTATAAATTATTTTTCTATAATTCCTTTATTACATGGTCTACTATCATTATTTGATATTATTACTATCATGTTTGTAATAGTAACTAAACTTTTATATATTTGTACTATCATTATTTGATAGAAAAAGATATATTTGTAATGTTCAAACGAAGAAAAAGAAAAGTGATTACAGTTTATTTAGACACTAAAGAAAGTATTTTACTGAAGTCAAAAGACAAAACCTTTCATGTATTGTACTATATCTTAAATCAAACTGATATGGAGAAACATATTTGGTATGCTGATAAGATACACAAAGAAAAAATTATGGACAAGCTAGAAATATCCCCCGTGACATTGGATAAACACATTAGCTCCCTAAAACAACGTGGTCTTATTATTACTACTACAGTAAGAGGACGGTATAGATTAAACATGCATGTATTTTCAACGTAATTAATAATTAAATATAAATAAGATGGCAAAAGCAAAAACGGCTACTAAGGCAAAAGGAGAAGAAAACTTAGAAGTACAAGAGCTAGAACAAGATGTAACCTCAGATTCTTTAGCAGATTTAACACCTTCAGAGTATGCGGCATACCGTAAACTACAAAGAGATGAGTGTGGCGCTAAGATTAATGATTTGCTACGTGAGTATGGAGTTGATCTGTCTGCTAAGATGATTATAGGCCCTGGAGAAATAGTTCCACAAGTTATTTTAATTGATGCCCGACCACAAGGAGACTTATAATAGTAAAGATTTGGAGTCTTTGTTTGAGAGAGAAGAAAGACTCCTTATTACTTTAGAAGATTACTGTTTTAGAAAATCAAAAAAAATAGAAACAGAATTTTTTGTAGGAAAGGATTCATTTACATTAAAAATTAGAATATGGAATTAAAAGCAAAACAACAATCTAACCAATTGTATAGTATTTTAGACTCAGTAATAGAAGGAGTTAATATGTCTATGCAACGTCAAGGTACTGGACTATCTTTTGAATACTCTATAAAAGCAGAGATGCCTAAAGACACAAAAGAAAAAACTGTTCCTTATAAATTTACTTTAAAAGTAAGAGAGATGGGGCACGGAGAAAGAGAACTACAGACTATACCTTTTTTAAAACCAGAGTCTATGGATAAATTTACTATGGAAGTAAATGTAATCATGGCAGTATTTACTATTTTAGCAGAGCATACTGTTTTGAACTGGCTTGAATTGGGTAAGATTTTGAATACAGATTCACAGATGCAAAAAATAGCACTGGAGAAAAAATAATTATGAAACAGCATATCATAAATATACCTACTGACAGCAGTAAAATATACAGACAGATTTTATCTTTCATGAATTTTTTAATGGGAGCGACTGAACAGGAACGATCTGTGTTGGCTGAGTTGATAGTATTAAATCATGAATACGAAGCTTTGCCTGAAGATAAAAGAGCTAAGTTTATTTTGAGTACTGATATGCGTAAAGAAGTAAGAGCCAAGTTAGATATTGAGGAGAAACAATATAATGGTTTGATACTGAGATTGAAAAAGATAAAATATTTAGGTGAGCCTGTATTGAGCAAGGACGGAGTTGTAAATGCTGGATTGTTATTTAAGCCAGACGACAAAGGTTTGCAGATACAAATTAATATGATAATGAGTAGGCAACCATTATCTAGAGAATCTACTAAAGAAAAGGTAGAGGAGAAAATAGAAGAGACCGTAAGCACGGAGGAGAAAACGACAGCACAAGAGCCAGAGGAGACAGCACCTCGTAAGTTGGCTCCTCCTGCTAATGGTAAAGACACTATAATTGGTTCTAGTATTGATATGGATGATATTGTAATACTAGGAGCACCAGAATGAAAAAACAAAAAAAAATAATAAACGACTTAGCCGCTGCCCATAATATATCTATTGGCCATGCTGAAGAAATTTTTAGTTTGTTTGTAGAAAAGATTGCTAGTACTATGTCAGAACCTAATAAATTAGTAGATGGTTTGTACGACATAAATAATTTTCCTACTATACACATAGACAATTTTGGAAAGTTTGTACCAGACTCAAGAAAAATACATCACGCTAACATTCAATTAGAAAAGAAAAAGAATGGACACTAGTATATTTGAAACTAATTTTTGGAAAGCGCACCCTGAATTAATGTTAGCTCCAAAAATATCTAATCTACATCACGAAGATAAATCTAAGGGTAAATCAGAATCTTCTAAAATTATGTGGGCTATACAAATGTGCGAGACTCCTAACTCAAAGTTTTATAATCGTCCTGGAAAGTACAAAGAAATGTCTGCTACTTTTTTAAAAGATGTTTCTCATAACTGGAAAAAGCTTAACCCTGTAATAGAGTCTTATAAAAATTCAGCACTAACAGATGCAGAAAGAGCCTTGACTTCTTGGAACGATACTATTAAGATGAGAGATAAAGCTATAAAATCTATGTACGAAGAATTACTTGTTAATGCTTTAGGAGATTTAGATACAAAAGCTTTAGCAGATGTAGATAAGATGCTAGCACTTACGCCTAAACTATTTGATGATTACAATAAAATAAAGACAACGTTTGAAGAAGAAAAGATTCAGAAAAAAGGAAAACAAACTTTCTCGTTGTCAGATGAAGATGCCTTATGATAGTAAACAACTCTAACTTCCTTGTAGGCACTATACCTAATCTGCACCCTGAACTAGAATACTACGAAAGGATTTCTTATTGGCAAACACAAAAACGTAGATGTATAGAAGGGTATTGGCAACAGGGCAAGTGGATGCCAGGCCCGTTATATTACTACGTAAATTTCCATAATATACTTTTTGAAGACGATAGCTCTGTATCGCAAGCATCTGGTTTGCCTTGGCTACGTGACTTGGATTGGGAAATGTATTATATATACGAAGAGTGCAGAGGTTTCTCAGGATTTTCAAAAGATAAAAAATATACTTGTGATAGAAGATACGGACCAGAAAAAGATTTAGCACTTCTCTTAGGACGTATTACACAAAAAGAAATTGATTCTAAAGTTTATATGGACGCAAGATCTTATTTGCGTATGAACCATAAAACAGACTTAGGAAAACCTTTATATAAAAACGAAGCAAAACATTTAATTAGTATACAGTCTCGTGGTGGAGGTAAGTCATACGGTAGTTCTGGTATTCTAAATCATAATTATTTATTTGACGGAGCTACAGATTACGACGTTTATTTAGATCGTAAAAAAGCTAAGAACTACATTGCATCTGATACTATTATAGGCGCTATTGATACTAAGTACACTGGGCCACTTGTTAAAAAAGTACTCCATGCTCTTGAGATGTTGCCTGGAAGTTATAAAGTATCTACAGAAGAATCACATCCTTCTCCACTACTAGTTAGTCATAGCGGATCACTTGCTGCCAATAAAGAGTACCAATCTAAAACTGGTTCTTTGTTAAGGCATAGAACTTTTAAGGATAATCCACTAGCAGCCAATGGTACTAGACCTAACTTAGTTGTATTAGATGAGGTTGGTTTTATGAGTAACATAAAAGAATCTTGGGCAGCGATTGAAGCAACGCAACAGTCAAAGCAAAAAAAGAATCTAGTTATGTGGGCCCTAGGTACAGGAGGTCTTGTATCTGGTAGAGCGGCCTTGTATGCAGAAAGTATATTTAGAAATCCTAGTGATTATAACTGTTTAGTTTTTGAGGATATTTTTGAGAATAGAGGAGACATAGGATACTTTGTTCCTTTTTGGAAAACTCTTAATGAGTTTAAAGAAGGCGATAACCTTATTACTAATGAACAACGTTCTATGTTATATATAGAACACAGACGTAAAGAGGCAAAAAAATCTGACGACCCTTCTGTTTACCAGGGAGAGATAATTAACGGACCTATTGTTCCGTCAGAAGCTTTCTTAGTTGTAGAAGGTTCTTATTTTCCTACTTTGTTTTTAAAAAATCATTTGTCAGAATTAGAAGGAGGTAAACTAACAAAGTATTTAGAAAGTTCTTTTAAAGGCACATTAATATTTGACAATAACGGAGAAGTAGATTTTTCTACTATACAAGACGCTAAACCTATTCGTAACTACCCGCTTAAAAAAGAAGATCCTAAAGCGGGTTGTGTAGAAGTATGGATTAAACCTCAAAAAAACGAAGAGGGTGTTGTGCCTAGAAATACTTATATAGCAGGAATGGATGTCGTGGACAAAGCAAGGGCCACTACAACTTCTCTTCCTTCTATAGTAGTAATGAATAGATTTACTAGACAAATAGTTGCTGAGTATACAGGACGTACAGACGATCCAAATGATTTTTACGAAATCTGTAGAAAATTATTATTATATTATAATGCTACAGGAATGTACGAGCAAAACTTACCTGGTCTGTTTACATACTTTGAACGTAAAAAATGTTTGTATTTATTAGCAGACACTCCTTATCAATTACGTAACTCTGATACTTTTAAACAGGGTAGTAACACTTCTAAGGGAATTAATGCGTCTGAAAAAGTAAACCAAACTGCCAGAGATTTTATTAAATCTTTTTTATTAGAAACAGTTTCTAACAATTCTGATACAAGAGTATTAGAACTTATTTATTCTACAGCAATGATAAAAGAACTTATTATGTGGAATAAAAGAGGAAACTTTGACCGTGTGTCATCTTTAGGCATGCTTATGTGGCACGATGCTACTACACAAATAAACGTACAAGAAAATACTAAAAAAGTAAAAACATTCTTAGAGGATCCTTACTGGGAAGAGTTTGGAGTTCTTAGAAACACAAATACAAATAAGACAGCATTTAACGATTTCTCATAAGAATTTAAACTTGATAATGAAGTTTAAATTTTTATCTTTAACTTTGTTATTAAAATAAAAATTCACATGGCACAATCCTCAAGTGTAAAAATGAATAACTTAATTAGCTTTCCTAGGCAAAAGTTATCAGACAAAAAGAAAACAGATAAGTGGTATAAAGAGTGCGTAGATTACGCAGAAAACCTTCTAACATCTGATTACGATCTAAGAGCACATTTTAAAAAGAAAGATACTAACTACAAGTTACGTTCTAATATTATTAATCCAAAAGATTTTCAGAGATACATTAATCCTGATAACTTAGATCTAAGCAAACTTCCTGCACAATTCCAACACATAGGAATAGAAAATTCTAAAATAAATTTATTACTTGGAGAATATTCTAAGAGAAGAAAAGAATACAGAGCTTATATATCTGCTAATGATAAAGAAGGTATTTCTAGAAAAGAAATAGAACTTAAAAAACAAATGGATGATGTCTTTACAAGAATCATTACAGGAGATGCTATTTCAGAAGAAGAAATACAAGAGAAGCTAAAAGAACAGATGGATTATGCTGCATATGATTTCCAAGACATTGCAGAGATTACAGCTAATAAAATTTTAAAACGAGAATATAAAGAGCAGAATTTAGATTTCTTATTCCTACGAACTTTTGAGGATTTGTTGGTAGCGGGAGAAGAGATTGTATACTGCGGTGTTCTAGGAGGCGAGCCTGTCATGAGAAGAGTCAATCCTATGAACCTTTATACTTTAGGAGGTAGCTCAATGTATATTGAGGATTCTGATATTATTGTATGGCACGATTACATGTCAGTGGGTCAAGTTATTGATGATTACTGGGATGAGTTAGAGCCTAAAGATGTTGAGTTTTTAGAAACAGGTCATAAAACAAATTCAGAAACTAGTACTGCTATAGGTCTTAATAGAGACTATGCAATAAATGATATTTTTGGAGATGTAGATGCATTGCAAATTTTCCATCCATCAGAAATAGGAACTAAAACATTTGGCGGTTCTTTTGATACTAGCGGTAACGTAAGAGTTATAAAAGCTTGTTGGAGATCTAGACGTAAGATATACAAACGTAAATATTACGATGAAGACGGAGAAGCTCAATATGACTATGTAGATGAAAACTACAAAGCAAAAAAAGATCTAGGAGAAGAACTAGAAGAAACTTGGGTAAACGAATGGCTAGAGGCTACTAAGATTGGAGACGATATTTATGTAGGAATGAAACCTATTGCTTACTCTGGAAAATCGTTAGTTAATAAATCTAAAGGTACGCCTCCATTTATTGGTTCTGTAAATAGTACTAATGATTCACGTGTGCAGTCTTTGTCAGATATAATGAAGCCTCTTACTTACTCTTATGATATTGCATATTATAAACGTGAGTTAGAAATTGCTACATACAAAGGAAACTTTGCTGCAATTAATGCGTCTATGATTCCTGCAGGATGGAAACCTGCTGAATGGATACGTTATATAACAGTAAATAAATTCGGATTCTTAGATCCTACAAACGAAATACTAAAGGGCCCTTCTCAAGGTAAGTCTGCAGGAGCATACAATACTTTGACTGCTACTAATGTACAGATAGGAGATCCTAATGCTATTCAGATGTATACTAATATATTAGTAGACATTGAAAATACACTTGGTAAACTAGCAGGAGTATCTGGCGCAAGAGAAGGACAAATACAAAACCGTGAGGCTGTAGGAAATGTAGAACGTGAAGTTGCACAAACTTCTCACATTACAGAAAAATGGTTTGCAGTAGACAGTAACTTCCGTAAACGTGCAATGACTAAATTTTTAGATTGTGCTAAATATGCCTACAAAAAGAATCCAAAAAGAGCACAGTATCTTATGGACGACATGGGTATGGTAATGATAGATTACTTTGACGAGTTTGCTGCTTCAGAGATGGATATATTTGTAGGTAACTCTACAGAAGATACTGCTCTTTACCAACAAATTAAATCTTTGTCTCAAGCTGCTATACAAAATGGCCAGGCTAAGATAGAAGATTTAATTGCAATATCTACGTCAGAATCTGTACAAGAAACTTCTCGTAAACTTAAAAATTCTGCAGAGCGTATTAGAAAAGAACAAAACGAAAGAGCCGAAGCAGATAGAGCGTCACAAGAAAAACTTCAGATGATGAAGCAAGAGTTCCAAGAAAAGATGTGGCAGAGAGACGATTTTAACAAAGAAGAAGATCGTAAAATAGAATATGCTAAGATCGAACAAAAAAGAGAAGAAGCGGTTATGAAAGAAGAAGTTTCTCTTGTTCGTGAAAATATGAAAATGGTAGATTCTGATGGAAACGGAATTGCAGATGAAATAGATCTTAGAAGAACAGAAGTTGACGAAACTTATAAACAAGATTCTATAGCATTAGGACAAGCAAAATTAGAAGAAACTAAAAGAAGCAATATGGCCAATGAAGAAATAAAAAGACAAAAACCTGTTAAAGTTGTAGCAGGAGGTAAAAAGTAATTTTAATATTTGGCTATAGCACTAAGAGAAAAATAACATATATATAGTTTATGGACTATAAAAATAATTTTAATATTGTAATTAAATAAAGACAGCATGAGTGAAGAAAACGAATTATTTGACGGTATTCAAATTTTATCACCTGGTGAAGTAGAAGCACAGCATAACAAAGGAAGTGAGGAACCTGTTGCTGAAGAACCTACTGAAACTGTAGAAGAAGAGGTAGCTCTTCCTGAAGCAGGAACAGAAGATAGTAATGAAGCCGCCATTGCTCCAGTTGAACGAGAGAGTTCACCTGTAATTGAAAATGAAGAAGACGACGATTCTATTGAATCAGAAGCACCCGCAGAAGGTACTACTCGTTACCAAGCCCTTATTAAAGACTTGGCAAACGAAGAAATCTTTGAAGGTACTACTGAAGAAGAGATGGAAGAAATGTTAAAGGATGCTTCAGCAGATACCATTAAGAAATTAATGGAACTTACTGTTGATACAAAACTTAAAGCTAAACAAAGTGCTTGGTTAAATAATTTTGACGGAGCTAAGAGACGATTTTTAGAAATCGAAGATAAGTTTAGCGATACAGATACAGCTATCCAAATGGCACAGCGTCTTGAGTTCTTTGATAATTTAACAGAGCAGAATCTTTCAGAAGATACTAATCTTCAAAAGAATCTGTACTTTGAGTATTTAGTGGGCAAAAACTTTTCTGAAGAAGAGGCCAGAGAAATGGTAGAAGAAGCTGACGGAATAGATAAACTATACGAAAAAGCAAGTTCTGCATTACCAGCCTTAAAAAGAGAAGCTACACAATTTGTAGCTAATTCTGAAGCAGAAAAAATACAAGCCCAAGAAAACTACTCTAAACAACAACAAGAGCAGTTTGAAAATTTAATGCAAACAGTGGACAGTAAAGAATTTTTTATAGACGGTCTTAAAATTAATAAGACAGTTAAAGATAAAATTAAGTCTAATATGACTAGCCCTGTTTACAAAACTGAAGACGGACGAGAACTAACAAGTTTAATGTATAAACAAATGAGAAGCCCTGGAGAATTCCAAGCTCTTATGAGTTACTACGATACTATAGGATTGTTCGATGTAGATAAAGAAGGAAAGTTTTCTCCTAATATCGAAAAAATAAAAAAAGTAGCTAAGACAAAAGCGGTAACAGAGCTTGATAGAGTATTAGCTACAGAAGAACAAAGAGGAGTCGGAAGACAAAATTCTAACCGACCTTCTGGAAAGTCTTCTGGAATATTAAGTATTCTAGAAGCAGGACAAAAGAAAAAAAGATAGAATAAATATATTCGTTGAATAAATAAATAAATAAACAAATGTCACAATTACTTCCGTTACAAAAGTATGCTGCAGTTGATTATAACGGTTTGGTTACCGATAATCACTTCCATGCTTTGTATCAACAAAAACCAGAATTGATCTCTGATACTATCAAATCAATCTACAAAACTAATTTGCAAGGAAAACTACGTGAATTCGTAGATCGTTTCCCAGTAAAAGAAGTTGAACAAGAAAATGGATTCTACAACTGGATGTTGCAGGGTCAACACGACAAAAACCTAGCAGTTTCAGATGCTGAGGATTTTGCAGGTAACACTTTGTCTGCTGGGACATTCCCAGGAAACATTGGTGCAAACGGTCAACGTTTTTACCTTATCTTCGATGAGCCTTTGTTTGAAGAAACAAACGTTATTCGTGGAGAATCTGATACGTACCACTTCTTAGTAAAGAAAGTACACGATGCTGGATCTCGTTTTAAAGTAGAGGTTGAGTTGTTTACTGATGATGAGAACATGAGTGTTCCTTCAGACGAAATCGCAGTAGGTACTCGTTTCTCTAAATTTTACGATGCAGTTCCTTCTACATTGTCTTACAAAGGTGCAGAGCCTTACTTCACTTCTCCTTGGAGAATGGAAAACCGTCCTACTACAATGCGTATGCAGTACAAAGTTGCTGGTAACACTATCAACAAAGGGAAAAACGAACCTTTAGAGTTTGGATTCACTTACAAAGGACAAACAGAATCAATGTGGATTAACTACCAAGATATGGTAGCGCATCACCAATGTGAAGAAATGTTCGCAAGAATGTGTCTTTACGGAAAGAAAAATTGGACTGCAGATCACAAGTATTTGAACAAAGACGACAATACTAAATATAGCATTGAGTCAGGTTCAGGTTTCTTTGAGCAAATTGCTCCATCAAACGTTCACTACTACAACACTTACGACCTTGATTGGCACCTAGAGATGCTTCTTGATATGGGAGTTGGTAAATTGGAAAGAGGTAAACGTATCGTTCACATCATGACTGGTGAGTTCGGAGCAATTGAGATTTCTAAGCAAATCGCTCAGAAAACTGCTGCACAAGTAACTATCGTTTCTGATAAATACATTACTGGAAGCACAGCTCCAGGAAACCTTGGAGGTAAGAACACTAAGTACTCTATGGAGCCACAATACAACATTTACCAATGGTACAATGGAGTAGAGCTTCGTATTGAAATCTTGGACTTCCTTGATGATGATGTTTACTTCCCACAACGTCACCCAGATGGACTAGGAGGAGTAGAGTCACACCGAATGATTGCTCTTGACTATGGCGAAGATGCAGGAATTTACCGAGTTAAGCCAAAAGGAGTTCCAGATTATAACTGGGCGTACATCGCAGGAATGCGTGATCCTTTCACGGCTGGAGGTAAAGGTTCTCCTAAATCAGTAGCTTCTGCAATTGATGGATACGAAGTACACTTCCAAAAATGGGGAGGTATGATGATCGAAGATCCAACAAAAGTAGTAGATCTACAGTTGTTAGTTGAAAGATAGACTATAATTAAATAACTAGCTCCCTTGCTTAATTGCAGGGGAGCTTCTTTAAAATTTTTGAGGAAAAATAAAAGACAGCAAAATGGCAAAAACAAAAACAGAAGAGAAAACAGACATTATTTGGGGAACGTATTTACAAAGTAAAATTGTAGACGTAAAACCAATTGAATCCTCTGGAAAGTGGAGAAAACTTTTAGTTGCAGGACAAGACATGAAGAAAGAACCTTACATGTTTAACAAAGTAAAGAAAAGTTTCCAAGTTCCGTTAATGAGTGCCTCTAGAGGAGGAGGTGTAAAAGTAGTATTTAACGATGTTGAAAGAACATTTATTAAAAAATACTATTCCAAATACCCAACGGGTATGACGGAAAAAGAGTTCTTTGAAGAAGAGTTAGGTGTAGACCTAAATCCTTATGGCGAACCAGGAAATAATTTCTGGAGAGACAATAAAAAAAGTAGAGTCACACTTACTAAAGAAGGTATGACTTTAAACCTTAACACATCTATGGGTATGTTGAGATATAAAATTTTATTGTCTAATAAGAATCTCATTTCTCCTTCGTATGAAGATAGAAGAAAAAGAGCTACTTATGAATTTATGATAGTTAACCAAGGAAAACTTACTACTAAAAAAGCAGAAGCTGGTAAACTTAAAAGTAAAGCATTTGCTGCATACGGTAGAATTATATCCGATATGGATTCTATGAAAGGATTTGTTAGAGCATTAGGAAGAGCTATTCCTGCCAACTATACAAATGATTGGCTAGAAGCAGAAATTTTAGATGTACTAGAAGAAAATCCTGCTGGATTCCTTAGAATAGTAGAAGATCCTTCTTATGAAGCTAAGATCTTTATTCAGAAAGCAGTTGAATGTGGTGCTATCAAACGTATGAATGATAAACGTTACGTTCTAGACAACGGTATTGAGATTGGAGATTTGCCGCAATCTATTCAGTACTTGAACGATCCTGAACATCAGGAAGTAAAATTGAGAATAAAATCTCAAGTAGAAATGGCAAAAAGAAAAGAAAACTAAAAAATAGATGGACGCTAACAGCATGGCAGACGAACTAGACCAGCAAGTAGACAGAGCATCGAGCTTTGGATCACCTGGTTACGAGAATGAAGATTACTCTTCTGTACTTACAGAAGCTATGCATGTGTACATCAAACAGTTCATTGACAGAAAGAATAACCGTAAAGGTGAAAGTTTAGAAGAAACTGAAGTTAGAAACCAAGGACTCAGTGCGCTTATTAAAAGAGGCGCTGGTCTTTCGGTTTCTTCTAGTCAGGCAGGAACATTCACTAATGGGACTTTTTATGATTTGCCTTCTGATTTTATGTACACCATACATGAAGAAGGTACAATAAATAAAAACAAATGTGATGACCCTAATACTCGTATACCAACGTTTTTTAGAGTTATATCACATGACGAGGTAACACGTTTAGAAAAGAATAAATATAAAAGACCTTATTATTATTCTTACGGTGACTCAATGACATGGAGATTAGTATTCTCCAGAGAAGTAGATGGTAATAATCCATCTCTTCCTGCTACAGCAAAAAGACATCAGCTAGTAACTGATGGAACTTATGATGTAGAAAGCTACTCTATTAATTACTTAAAGTTCCCAGAACCTATAGTAGTAGATAGAGAAGTTCTGACAAATCAAAGAAATTGTATTCTTGATGAGTCAACTCATTTAGTTATTATTGATATAGCTAAGAGTTTATTATTAGAAAGAGTAAAAGAACAGGAGATAACTAATGTAATGTCTCCAAAAGATTTAGAATAATAATTATTAATTAAAAACAAAGTAAAATGCTAAGAAAAGCAAACAATGTTTTCGGAACAGTCGTAAGTGACGTTACGAAACTTACTTCTGCACTTCCTGCTGTTGGTGCCGTAGTAACAAATGACAATTTAGAAGAAGGTGCCGTAGTTTTAGTAGACGGTGGAAATGTACGTAGAACTCTTGCTAGTATAGCTACTGGTGACATTTTTCACATTGTACAAGGACGTGGAGCGACAAAGCCGCTTAACAAATCTGCTGCTATTGAAAAAGGTACAGAAACTATGTCTTTTCAAAAACACCTAGCTGCTATTCAGCAAATAACTACTATTGGATCTAACGGTACAACAGGAGATTTGCCATCTGCAGACGACACTTCTTACTACATCAAGTTGCGTAAAAACGACAACGATGAAGGAAATCGTTCACAGCCTTTTAGCTTGTTCGGTCAGTACAAAACTGGAACTGGTGCTACTCAAAGAGAAGTTGCATTCGGTCTTGCAGTTAACTTTACTGCTAACATGGCAAAAGAAGCTGCAGGTACTAATGGATACGTTGCTATTCAAGTTACAACAGAAGCTGCTGATGTGCCAATTGGTGGTGTAGCAAGTATTTCTATTGCTGAAGGATCTAAAACAGGAACCTTTAACGCTACTCCTACTCTTGCTGTAGGTGACTTAGTTCGAGTAGAGGGTACAGGTACTGCTAATCAAGTTTACGAAGTAAAAGCTTTAGCTGGAGCTGTAGTTACTTTTGATCGACCTTTAGTTCTTACTACTGGTTTTGGTACTACTTCATTTGCTAACCCAACAAAGATTGTTGCTGCAACTGCAAACACTGCTGTTTACGGTATCAAACTTACAGGTATTGAGTCTGCTTTTGACGTAAACAAATTCCGTAACTATTTTGCAAATCGTTTCACAGCTACGTTTAGCGATGCTTCTACACTTGTTACTTCTGTTGCTGGTGCACGAGGAGGTTCTGGTGTATGGCAACAAGTTGCTATGGATGAGTACATGAGTGCTGGTTTCGATGGTGAAAACGGTATGTTGGGTACACCTCCATCACTACGTGATGCTTCTGTTAAGATTCCTGGAGTAGGAGGTCAAACAGCGGCTACATGTCGATATTCTAGCATTACTCTTGCATGGACTTCTGAGTCAAGCGAGTTAGTAGGAATTAGCAAAGGAAAAGGAAGTGTAATTATATACTTAAACCTTAATGCTTCAGGTAACCTTAGTAGTACAAACACTACTGGAGAAGCATTAGCTGACACACTAGGCGTTCCTTCAGGAGATTTGGACGCATAATAATTTTTCTCCTCAACCCTTAGTAGCCTGCCGAAATTTTGCTGTCGAGGCAGGCTACTTTTTTTTATCTTAAATATTTATTACTTTTGAAAGAGTAATATAAAACTACAACAAATGGCTCTTGTACCTAAAATCAATATCTGTATTCAAAGTAAATGTGATAAAATTGATGTCTACGAAGAGACAGGCCCTTATAGTTTAACTAATAACCCTGAAGGTTGGAAATCTTCTTCAGCACTTCCTGGAAATATAGACACTTCAGAAATAACTACTGCTGATCTTAAAATTTACGATCACTTACAAAATAACCTTTACACTACAATAGTTTTAAAAGACGCTGTATCAATTGATGTATATTCTGGCGTAACAGGCGCTCCTGCTCCTGGTAGCTTTTTAGCTGTAAAAAACTCTGCATGGACACAACCAGATGGAGTATATAAATTAGTATACACTATTGTTTCGGCAGCAGGATCGTTTACTAATGAAACTCAATATTCTTTACTAATTTGTAATATTAAAAATTGCTTAAACGGACTTAAAGCAAAAGCAGTTACAGAATGTAGTACTGAAAAATTATCTGATATAAAAGATAATATAAACCAATTAGAAGTATTAATTTACGGAATAGAATCAGCTTTTTCCTGTAACGACATGACTACCGCTATAAATCTTATTGCTAATGCTAAAACCATTTGTGATAATTTATGCGATTGTGGTTGTTCAGGATGTTAAAAAAATAATATTATGAGTAATTGTTCAAATTGTGAATCTATCACATTGTTTAAAGGATCTGACGGTAGAACTATATATAATGGTTCTGGAGCTCCTACATTAAATACAGCTAACGTTGGAGACTTCTACATAGATACTACTTCTTGGTTAATCTACGGACCTTATACAGGAACTTCTTGGGGAGCAGGAACTTCTTTAGTAGGAGCTTCTGGAACAAACGGTTTGCCAGGTGCAACTGGACCACAAGGAGTTTATGGAGGATTCTCGTCAGAATGGGATTTTGATTCTAACACAGGTTCTGGAACAGGTTCTGGAGAATTTAGATTTGACAATGCTAGTCCAGGTTCTGCTACTTCTTTATACGTTAATAAAATTAATGTAGATACTACAGACCTTACAGCTTTTTTAACTTCTTGGCAAAACTCAGGAAATTTTGGATTAGTACGTATTAGTAAAATAAATGATTCTAATGTTTTCTGGATGGGGAGCATAGACGATATAGCAATAGGCGGTACAGAAATAGTCTATCCTGTAACTAGTATTCTGTCTAACGGAACTTTTGCAGATGGAGATAACTATGTAGTTTCTTTTGTAAGAACAGGAGACGCAGGTCCTACAGGAGGAGCAGTTAATATAATGGGAGCGTACAATAACGCTACAGGTTTTGGTAGCCCTGCTACTGGAGAAACTACTGCACTATCAGTTCCTTTATATGCTAATGAGTTATCAGATAACGGAGACGAACTAGAAATAGATATTTTCTTAACTTACGCTAGTAATGATCCTGTAGATTTAATTTTAAGAATAGGAACAGGACAAGAACTACAATATAGATTAGTAAACTCTGATAATGATACTAGAATTATCAAAGCAAAAATGGCTCGTATAGATGCTACTAATCAACTTTGGACATTAAGTTCTATAGGGAAAACAGAATTTTCTGTAACTTCTGTACAAGAAATAACATCAGGAACTTCTACTTATAATTTAGCAACACCTGCTACATTTACAATATCTCTTAATAATCCTGGAGGCGCAGCAGTAGCTAATGCAGTAAGAATTAAAAAAGCAGTTGTATATAAAAATAAAATATAATGCACACTAACGAACTTACATTTAACGAATTATCAGCTAGCGATTTTCTTCCAAATGATTGGGGGCACATCGACCTTTCTGGTTATTCTTATTTAGAAGACGAAGAAGTCTGCTTTAAATTAGCAGTATGGTCTTTACAATGTAAGTTTGCAAAGTTGACTCAAAATTATTTTTACCAAATAGAATTCGGCATAGATACTACTTGTACTTTAAACGGCCTTATAGATTATAAAAGAGGACTAGAGGTTTTAAATGCTTATAATCCTAGAGATATAGAAAATAATACTCTTGTACATAATTCTATCTCCTATCAAAAAATTTTAAAAGTGTTACAAGCACTACATAAAAAATATTAAAAGAAATGGCAAAGCAGATTTATAAATCAGGTAATTATGTAATAGTAGATAACACTCCAGGAGATTATCAGTTTTCTACAAGGTATTCTTACTTTATAGAAGAATACAATAATTTTATAATTATTGACAAAGTAAATAGAGTTACTATTCCTATTTCAGATGCTGTTAATTATACTGACGATTCTGCTACAGCTTATACAGAAAGTACTTTAAGAGATTTTTTAATTACCAATACATCTTCTCCTGCTAATTCTGGAGGTGGCGGAGGAGGCGGTTCTGTTGGTGCTACTTTAATGAAAACAAATCAAACAATATCTTATCGTACTGGCGATGATGGAGATTTAGAAAAAGGTAGAGCAACAGACTTTTTAACTTTGTCTTCTGCAAATCCTTTCGGTACATTGGAACGATTTACGGACGAATTGGGCGGTCAGACTTATGCGAATCAAATAATTATTGATTGGAGTACTTACAACGGAACAGAAGTTCTTGGATATGGAGATAGTGCGTTTTCTGGAAACACTTGGAATGATGCAATAGATAACGCTTTGGCTACTTCAATAGGAAGTTATACAAGTGGTTGGCGATTGCCTAATATTAACGAACTTTGGTCTTTGATTAATATGGGGGTTACTGGAAACAAAGGATTAAACTATTATCCTTGGACACAATTAACTTGGGCATATACGTTAGGAACTTTTTGGAGTTCAACAACTACTGCCTATGCGTCAACTCAAGCAGCTATTTTAAAAAATTTCACCATCGAAATAGATAACAAAACAAAAACCACAGTATACAACTGGATACCAGTAAGAAACTTTACAGTATCTGGAACAACATTAACATAATTTAAAAAAAATAAAAAATGGCAACATACAAATTCCCACAATTTAACTCTGAAATAGTTGATCCAACTGTTACTGTTAATGATGCTGATATTAAAATTAATGTTCCTGATATGAGTATATCATTATCAGTAACTCTTGAAACTGATAATAGTAAACTTTACGGAGTAGAGTTATCCGATATTCCTGCTGATAATCTTAATTATGAGGGGGAATCAAATTTAATGTCTAAAGCAATGGAAGCATTAGAACAATACGAAGTAAAATAATAATACATAAAGTCACAAATAATGAAACAAATATATAAATCTGGAAATTATTTAATAGTAATTAATACTGCTAATAGTTTGCAGTTTCCTCTGTCTTCTATATATAGAGAGCAGTATAATAATTTTATTATTACTGACGAAATTGGAGAAAGAGAAATTATAATACCTATTTCTGAATCTGCTACATATACAGATAATGATGGAGTATCTTACACTGAATCTACTTTAAGAGATTTCTTAAAAACAGAAACAGGTCTTTAAAGATACACGCCAAGCTTAACGAATTAAAAGAAACAAATTAAAATTTAAATAAAATGGGACTTAATGTTTTTAAGAAAAAACCTTCTGAAGCCAGAAGAGAAACTAAAAGAGGAATAGAAATATTTAAAAGTATTTTAGATAAAAAATTATATTACAAAGATGTAAATAACAAATCAGTTCCTGTATCAGAAGAAACTACTATTAGTACAGATGCTTCTTTATCAGGTGACGGTACTGCTTCAGATCCTTTATCTGTTGAAGGAAAACAAGATACTTTAGTAAGCGGAACTAATATTAAAACTGTTAACGGAAGTTCGGTTTTGGGTAGTGGTGATTTAGCCGTTGGCGGTGGTGGCGGTCCAGCAGGTTTTAATGCGCAATTATTGCCAGGCGGTTCACTTTATGGTGGTATACTGACTCAATCAAATGCATTTACGGGAGGCTCAAATTATGCAAATGCAACTTCTGCAAATCAAATATTTTTCTTTCCTTTTATACCAAGTCAAGATTTCACAAGTAGTACAATGAAATTCAATGTGAACGCAGCGGGTGCGGGCGATGAAGCAAGGCTTTGTATTTATTCTCACGACGGGTATAATGCACCACAAAATAAGTTGTACGAAAGTTCAAATCTTGATTTGTCTACAACGGGTTATAAAACAATTACCGAAACACGAAATTGGACAAAAGGCGAAGTATATTGGCTTGCAATTCATATGAAAAGCGGAGTAGCAAGAATTATGGGAAGCGGAAGTAATAAACCTGATACTCTTATAATAGGGCTTTTAAATACTAACAGAATTAAAACTTGGGTACAAATGAGTCAAACTTTTGCAAATGGTGCGCCTGCAACGGCAAGTCCTAACACATACAGGTATGACACGTTTATAGTAGAATTTAATTAAATAAAAAAAATATGTCACAAATAAGAGAAGAAATCTACAATCAAGACGGATTAGTAGAAGTTAAATTTCATGAAGTAGAAAATGAATTAACTCCAGAAGAAATTATTGCTCAAAAAGAAGCAGAACTTTTAGCTATGTATACAGAGCTCGAGGCTCTGAAAGAAGCTAACAAAGAATAAGAATATTAATTTAGCAGGAGCATTTGTTTCTGCTAAATTTTTACACTATAACTATGATAAAATTATTTAAATACACGGCTATTTCTAACGGATATGACAGTGTACAGCATATGAAAGAAAGTTTATTTCACCCAGAAAGTTTTTCTTGGGCAGCACCTTTAGCAGGTGTATTAGGAACAGTGTCAGTAATATTTGAACAAATTTTTGGAATTCATATTGTAGTATTTTTAGTACTATGTATACTATTTTTTTTAGAATTATATACAGGTATAAAAGCATCTAAAAGAGAAGGCAAAGGATTTAGATCTTCTAAATTTCAAAAAGGATGGTTTAAACTAGGAGTATATGCAGTTATGATAGGGTCTATGAACATTTGCGCTATCTATATACCCAACAAACCTATATTTGGAATAAATATAAATATCTACGGGTATTTACATTATGTATTTTACAACTACGTATTGATTGCTTTATTTATATCTAACGTAGAAAATTTTGTAAGATTAGGATGGAAGATGAATGGTTTTATTCCATTAATAGCCAAAAGACTAAATTTAGAAGTTGTTGAAAAAGAAAAAAACAAAGACTCTAAATAACTGTGAGCATTGAAAAACTTTATAGAAAAAACAAGTACTTGGGCAGGTAATATTAGCAGTATTAGCAAATTACTAATAGGCTTGTTTTTTTTAATTTTTACAATCGGAACAGAGTGGTATCAAATACAAGTAAATCTAAAAACTAATATTAAACAAGAAAAAGATATAAAAGCTTCTAAGTCTTATGCAGAAACAATGTTTAACAAAGTATTAGAAAACATTGAAAAAGAAAATAAACTGCAGCAAGAAAAATTTAAAGAAACAAACAAACGTCTTATAAATAGTTTAGAAGAGTTTAATAAGTATAAAGAAAAACAAGAAAATAAATTACTACAATCTAGAGAAAGAATATCTTTTTTAGAAGGCAGGTTATATAATGTAAAATAATTAGTTATGAAATTACCTAAAACATTTATTGGATGGACAAGTATAAAATGGTTTATAAGAGAGCTTATAAAACTATATTCTGATGAACCCTCTTATTTTTCTAAAAAAAGAATAGAATCAGGTCTTGCTTTTATTATTGCTCAGGTAGGTATGGTTTTCTTTTTAATTAAAAAAATAGACACTCTAGATGTATACGAATTTATTATGTGGGCTAGTGTAGAATTTCTGGTTGCTGGATATACTATTAATAAAATACAAAGAGAAAAAAGGTTGTCGTCTATTAAAAGAATGACTACTAAAAAATAGAATTTGTATATTTACAGCATGTTTACACTTTTAAATAAGTTCAGTAACTACATATTTATAGCAATAATTATATTAATTTGCTTTTTATATTTTAAAAGCTGCGTCCAAAATAACGCTGATAAATCTCGTATCGAAAAGCTTTTAGAATACAAACACACTGTAAAAAATTATACTACTAAAAAAGGAACGGTTGTTAACTATAACAACTCGCTGGCAGTGTCTCCTGAAGATTTGAAGATCGTTCAGGACACTCTGCTGACGTACATAGAAAATTTAGAACTAAAACTAAAGAACGTTAAATCTACTACTATTATTACAGAACGTATACAAATAGATTCAGTAGAAGTTCCCGTATATCTTACAGATTGTAATTTTGATACTACTATTAATGTTACAAAACCTTTTTACGATTTTAATATTACAATGACTAATACTGGATTAACTTTTAATTCTTTAAAGTTCCCTAATCGTTTAGGAGTAACTTTAACAGATAAAAAAGAAAAGTGGTACAAACCTAAAAATTCTATAGTGGTAGTTACTAATAGTAATCCGTATATGAAAGTAGATGGTATATCTACCTATACTTTTAAAAAACAAAAAAAATGGTATAATAGACAATTGACTTCTTTAGCAGCAGGAATTTTATTAGGAGCATTTACGTCATATCAAATAACAAAATAGTTTTGTTATATAATTAAGGAGAAAAGTTATGAAGAGACACAGATTATTTTACGACATCGAAACATCATTTTGTAAAGGGCACTTTTGGAGACCTGGTTATAATCAAAGAATTGGTCCTGAACAAATTACAGACTACGCTAAAATTATTTCTGCACACTGGAAATGGGAAGGTGAAGAAGAAGAAGTGCACCATGCTCATTGGGGTCTAGAAAAACAATGTGACAAATCTTTAATAAAAAAACTGCTAAAACAATTTGAGAAAGCAGATGAAATAGTTACTCATAACGGAAAAAAGTTTGACACTCCTTGGGTAAGAACACGAGCTTTGTATCATGGAATACCTATGAGACCCGATTACAATGAAATAGATACATATAAATTAGCAAAGTCTTATCTTAATTTGCCTAGTTTTAGTCTTAAAGAAATTTGTAAATATTATAATCTAGAAGCAAAAAAAGATGCGGGAGGATTAGATACTTGGAAAGATGTAGTATTTAAAAAATGTCCTGAAGCATTTGAGCATTTATTATATTATGGAGACGGAGACATTACTTCTTTAGAAGCAGTGTTTAATAAATTAAGGCCATATGTTAAACCTAATATGCACTATCATTCAGAACATATTAGTATTTTAGGAATTAAAGCAGTTCCTGGAAAGTTTTTCTGTCCTGAATGTGGTAAAATAGGAAGACATCGTAAACAGTATAGAACAATGGCAGGAACAATAAGACACTACATGAGCTGCACAGACGACAAATGCGGTACATCATTTAAACTTAGTCATAAATCATTTGTTGATTTTAATACATATAAAATAGCAAATAACATAACGTAATTTTTAATATATTTGTATAATGTTACCATTAGTAGATTTACATAGTCAGTTAGACGAAGCTTTGAATATTAATAATTCAGATTCAATCTTTAGTACACTGTACTATACAGATTTAATTAATGAACAACGATCTTTATATATCAGAAACGAATATAACAGAACAAGAGAAGTAGACCCTAATGTTCAGCAATCATTTTGTGAGGATTTAGAATTAGTAGACCCTAACAATTGTCCTTGTGCAAACATACCAGTAGGGTGTAAAATTTTACGTACTAAACGTAAGATTCCTAATACAATAGAATTTCATCACAGCAAAGCTATTACGTCTGTCGGTCCTGTAATTATTACAGCAAAAAGATTTAACTTAATAGATTACGATAGAGTTCCTTTTGTAGGACACGGTAGAACTACACATAATACCGTCTATGCATTTTTATACGATAATTACTTATACGTAATATCTAAAAATCCTGCAAAGCTTCTTTTGAAAAAAGTTACTATTCGTGGAATCTTTGAAGATCCTACTGCTATTGCAGAATTTTTAGATTGCAGCGAAAACAATATCTGCTGGTCTCCTGACGATGTTTATCCATTAAATCAATGGATGTGGACATATGTTAAACAACAAGTGTTACAGCAACTTTTCCAAAAAAGACAAGTCCCACAAGACGACTCTGGAAATGCACAAGATGATTTAGCAGACGGAACAGCGCCAGTACAATCTAAATAATATAATAGTGGAACCAATAAGGGGGAAAGGAAAACACAAAGCGGATATAAAAAAATATAATTTTTATAGCCATTATAGGAAGAATACTACTTTTAGTCGTTTAGACAGAAAAGAATATTCTGCTTTTTTAAAAGATTTGCTTACTACATTTAGTGAAGCTATCGTAAAAGAAAATATGGAATTAAAACTTGGGAAACTAGGTTTTATTAGAATACAAGCTAAGAAACTTCATTTTTTCGATAAAGAAGGTAATAGAGCCAAGACACTAAGAGTAGATTGGAAGAAGACCCTAGATTATTGGAAGGTAAAGTATCCTGGTAAAACAAAAGAAGAACTGAAGAAAATTAAAAACAAACCTGTTTTATATCATGAAAATGATCATACAAAAGGAGAGTTTTATCAGCATCTTTGGGACAAACTTACTTCTGTAGTAAAATACAGAGGATTATATAAGTTTATTCCTTCTCGTCAGTATTCTAGATTAATAGCAGAGGTAGTAAAAGATCCTCATAGAACAGTATTTTATTACGGGTAAAACCAAAATTAAAAAAAAAATGATGGAAAGTAAATCAACAAAGTCTTGGGAAAATTCAGAAAAATTTGAAGACGGATCAAGTACAAAAGTTTGTGTTAGAGAAGTAGAAAACGGTTTTATTAAAACTGTAACTAAACACTATATGGACGACAAAGGATCGTGGAAATACGACGATACTGTAACTGTTCATTTTGAAAATCCTATGGAAGAAAAAAGTCTTGCGGATAAATTACAAACCTTTTTAGAAGAGAACTAAGATGTACACAGGAAATACAGTATCATATAAAGCAATCATGGATAAACAGATCCGTGATTTTGGTTTTGAAATAGACGACGACTCAGGAATGGAGTGGTTAGCAGAATTTATGGCGCAAACTAAAGTCGGAATAGTAATGATCAATGATGTTGTATATATTCCTATTTGTGACGGACGTGGAGAACTTCCTATGAATTTGTATAAGATTGTACAAACTGCAAGATTAGGAGGAGTCGATAATTTAGAAGAAGCTAAATGCGGTAAAGGAAATATGGTGCCTATGAGATGGGCAACAGATCATTTTCATAAACAATACCATAAAGACGATAGAGATTATACTACGCAATCTGCTGACACATATACAGTAGAAAACGGTTATATATTTACTTCTTTTAGTAGTGGATTTGTTTCTATGGCTATAGAGTCTTTGCCTGTTGATGCAGACGGAGCTCCTTTAATTCCTGCAGAACAAGCTTGGTTAGAAGCAGCGTCTCATCATCTTGCCTGGAAAACAGCAAGAAAACTTAGACGTACAAACTCTATTGATAAAGATTTCTATATGGAAATTATGCAAGATAGAGATTGGTACTTTGCACAAGCAGTAAATCAATCTAAACTAGATCAGAACGTAGATCAAGCAGAGTCTAGTAAAAACGCAATAGTTAGAACTATACCTGATATACAGGCTCATGCTTCTTTCTTTGCTAATCTTCAGTTACCAGAACAACGTAACTTTAGAGATATGTCATCATCAGGAACATCAAGCCCTAACAAAATTATTTCTGGATAAAAATGAAAAGAGCCGTTAATGTATATAAAGGTTTAAACTCCGATACTGCAAGAGACAGTATTAGCGGTGGTCTCTACATAGACGCACTAGATGTTAGAATTACTACTGACACAGGAGAGTCGCAAGGATGTATTACTAATATTAAAGGAAATAAAAAATATTTTACAATACCTGTTAGTGACCCAGACTTAGTAGTAAACGGAACCCCAGAAATAATAGGAAGCACTTCTATAAGAAATACTATTATATTATTTGTTGCAGACGACGGTGGACAAAATGGTTGGATATACAGTATAGAATATTCTGATGATGAGCAACAACTTATTGGAGGACTTACTTTAGTTTATAAAAACAATTCTTTAAAATTTAAAAAAGAATTTCCTATAGAAGCTGTAGGAAGATATGAAAATAGTAATATACAAAGAGTTTACTGGGTAGACTATAATAATTATATACGATCTTTAAATATTAAAGACATTGCTTTATCTACTCTTACACCTGGACTTATAGATAGTTTTCCTAGTGTAAAATTTGAACAGCCTCTATTAAAAAATGTTTTAGGCGGGGGTTCTTTACTTGTGGGTATTAATCAATATGCTTATAGATTAACTACTGTAGACGGTAAACAAACTTTAATATCTCCTCCAGGAAATCTAATACACACTACTTCAGAAGCCGAATCTGCGTTACAAAGTAGAACTTATACTGGAGATAAAAAAGGCACTAATTCTGGAAAATCTTTACAAATAACAATAGATACTTCTAACTATTCTCATTTTGACACTATTGAACTAATTCATATACTACATGAAGATTTAACAGGAACATCAGAAGTTTTTTCTGTAGAAACAAAAGGAATTAATGGGGCTGCTTCTGTAACATTTGTACACACAGGAACTGAGAACACAATTGTTCCTTTAGATATTGCAGAATACACAGTAAAAAACTACCCTTTTGTAACTGCAAAAAGTATAACTCAAAAAGATAATTCTTTAGTAGCCGCAAATATAAAAGGATCTAATTTTGATATAAACGATTTAATTCCTGATACAGAAAGTTTTGACGCTAAAGTTCCTAGACATAATTCTACAGGGTCTCTTCCAAATCCTGTTGTAGGAACTCCTGCACAACAAGAAATTGCTAAATTAGCCAATGCTTTTAATGTTGACTATAATATAGATGCTCATTGGGAAAAAAATTGGCACGACAATAGCCAATATAAATTTCAATCGAATGGAACACGTTTAGGAGGAACAGGGCCTAACATAGAATATAATTTTCATTTACAGCCTTACCTTATAGATAATGTAGCTTCTTGTGAATTTCCTAATAATAATCATATAGGAACTGTATTAGTTAATTTAAATGATGGATACGGAAATTATGCCAATAATACCTGGGAAAACATGGCATCTCCTTTTGTATCAGGACTTTTAAAAGGGTACAAAAGAGGAGAAACATATAGATTTGGTATTGTATTTTATAATAAAAAAGGAGAAGCATCTTTTACAGAGTTTATAGGAGACATTAAATTTCCAGATATTTCTGATGAAGATTCTGTAAATAACTCTTCAGGAACTAATTTTTTTCCTACTAGTTTAGAAACAAATTCTAATATTCCTGTTTCTGTAGATACTACAGCTTATGCTTTGGGAATAGAATTTAATGTTGACTTTAGTACTTGTCCTAGCTTACTTAATGAAATAGAAAGTTATCAAATAGTAAGAGTTAAAAGATCTATTTCAGATACTAGACGTTTGTGTTCTGGTATTATGAAAGTAGGAATGAAATTTAATATTACTAGTAATGATGGAGGAGGAGGATCTGTTGATGATCCTGCTAATAACGGAGGTTATAATTTAGGAGGACCTAATTATAGCGAGGAAATACTGCACCACTTTACTTATCATCAAAGAAGATCTAATGCAGCAGATGCCCAAGAATTTCCTGGATATGGGATAAGTGGTAACTTTGCAACTATTAATAATAATCATATATTAAGCAATCCTTTTAAAGTATTTGGTGCATATGCTACTTTTTATTCTCCCGACGTATCTTATAATTTTAATGCAGTTAGAAATTCTATAGATCAAAATTCTTGTTTATTAATGACAGGAAGATATGGGCAATATTTTTCTAACATTAATTCA
>Ga0181388_1000054_pt1 | contig 32665 bp, 32 predicted proteins | sample 11SPOviralmetaG_FD_130120 | JGI IMG/M metagenome (GOLD analysis project Ga0181388, IMG submission 130120) | Marine viral communities from the oligotrophic San Pedro Time Series (SPOT) site, San Pedro Channel, CA, USA - 11 SPOT_SRF_2010-05-17 | ecosystem: Environmental > Aquatic > Marine > Strait...
CCAGACCCATTATAAGCGGCATGAGCAGCTACAGCTCCAGACATTTGTATTTACAATTTATAAAAGAAAATAATTTTAAATTTAATACGTAGTTAAAATTATTTAATTCATACAAATTTAATTCATACAATTTTATTTAATTTAATTGTTTTAAGAAGAAAACGAAATAGAACCACCTACTGTAGTTTGTATTTGAGTACCACATGCGGTTACAGACACTGTGGAGCCACCGGCGAAAGAACCCCCCGTAAGTATTAGTTTTTTATTATTAAGTCTTGAGAATGGAATACCCGCTGTGCTAAAAGCAGAATCTGCAGTTTTAATGATGGGTATATCTTTGTCGGAGCCGGCTAATGAAAATATTTCTGAATTATGTACAGTACTTAGACATCCAATTGGAATATTTCCAGTTCTATCATTTCCAAGTATCAATTCCGCTTTTGTCACGTTGGAGTTGGGAAATAATATATGAGATACATTTATATTAATACTGGACAAGTCAATAGTTACTGCATTAAGAGAAGGGTCCGTCGACAATCCGGGAACTGTAAATGTTACATTTTGTGAAGTATTAACGACCCTATTTATAATATTTTTAGCAAGGAAATCTTTCTCAGTTTTTGTAATCTGATGAGTCATCACACATACAGACGTGTCCGCCGCTGATACGGAATTTATACCAGAAACGTATGTAAATTTTAATGACATAGCATTTGTTGTACCGCCGGCTTGTAGAAAACTATTTCTTACATTTTTTGCTCTTCCAATAATTGGAATAGAAAAGCTCTGTGTCGCGGTCACGACCGGGGACGTGGAGCCTGTGAGAGTCGACAAGGGTACCCCCAATTCTGTAACATTTCTAGTATATATATCGTCAGGTTTAATAGTTTGAACTACTAGATTTCCTACTTTAACTTCTATTTTGATGATTTGATCCACAGTTGTACCTGTATAAATTACATCACTGATAGCATCACAATCACTTGGTAAGTAAAATGTCTGTGTTTGAGATGTCGTCGTGGGACTAAGGTCTAGAGCAGAATTTCCTTGTATATGAGTCATTCCAGAGCCATTTATGTATTCAGTGGTGCATTTTGTAAGAAATTGCGACTCGATAAGTTTAGTTTCATCTGCTTCGTTGGCCCTACATACAGATTGTGCACCTGATGAATTAAAAGTTTTGATAGCAACGTTATCTATGCCCATTTTATTTACTTTTATAAATACATTTTATTTTTATTTTTAAAACTAATTATTGTTTCGTTTAAAAAAGTTAGATTTAAATAATTACATTTAGTAAATGCCAAGTTTTGAGTGTTCTGTAAGTGAACTAAATGGAAATGAAAATGAAAATGTAAGTTCAAAAACTAAAGAAACTGAAGAAGAGCCTCCAAAGAGTATCTTATCAAAGGGCAAACAGTATATGAATATAAATTCTGATTTAAACAGTTCGCTCTTTTCTAAGCTAACAGAGGAGAAAAATGTAAGAATTATATTACTTGTCATTATAGCGTATCTTATTACAAATTCAACACAGTTTACAGAATTATTAGGAAATTCCTTTCCTTATCTAGTTGATGCAGGTGTTACCAATTTAGGTGGTAAAATAGTAATCTCTGTTATTATAGGAGCTTCTATAGTATTATTTACTTCTTTTTTCCAGGCCCCATAAAATTATCTTTGCCGGTTATATTATTTTCAAGTTTTTCTAAAAGTCCAGGTAGACTGAAATCTTGGGGCTTTTTAACTTCTTTGCTTTTTGGTTTTTTCCAGTTTAGAACGCTTTCTAGAGATGTAGTAATAGGAACACATGTACTTTGAAATTCTCTACAAGGACCGTGAATACCTTCATTTTCTGACATGCATTTCTGACAAAGCCCACTAGGACTAAGCTTAAAATAGATGTGATTATTTGTATGAAAGTCTTGTTTATTTTGACAATACTTAGACTTCGAGTTTATAAGATACATACATTTATCTTTAACTTGAGAAATAGCGCGAATATCCTCTGTGCGATATCCTGCCGCGTGTAGTTTAAAAAATTTTTCAATTGCTTTATACTCTACGGATGTCCTACTAAGCGTTACAAGATTTCCAGAACTAGTTTCTACGGTTTCTTCTGTTTCTACGTATTCTACAAGTCCGTGTGTTTCTGTAATTTTTTTAGCATCGCTTCTTATGCTTGTATCTTTTACCAAATGAAATGTATCTGTATTATAAAAATTAAATAAAGATTCATCTTTTTTGGTTCCAGTGTACACGTCTTTGAGTATATATATTCTTTCTTCGTAGTGTTTAATACCATCAGAAATAGTACATTTATCAGAACCTACTAATCTAAGTCCATTGTTTTCATAAACACATTTGTCTATTATTTTTTCCCAAGAATCAAAATGTTTATCATTCTTTCCAAAAATATTCGTTAAGTTAATAATGAGGTTTTTGCGAATACATTTAGCAGTTTCTTTATCTACTATTATATAAGGCCAATGAAGATGAAAACCCTGTTTAAGATACAATTTACCATTTTTAGTTACTTCCTTGTTTTTATCAGCTCCCGTGACTATACAAACTAAAGAATTATTTTTATACAAATTACTTAAAGTAGTCTGTATAGTACAAACGTATTCATCTAAATTTATAATTTCCTCTGATAAGACGTCAAAATCTACAAAAAATTTAAAAAAATCAGTTTTTTTCTCAACTATACAGTTTTTAAATTTAATGTACTTACTATACATTTCTTGAAAAGTTTCATGATCAGATGAAATGTCTAATTTTCCTCCGTTAAACATAAAATGTGTTATAGTCTGTTTAGTAGAATCTGTTACCATTTTCCCAGTAGAAAAAAGCCAAACATTTAATGGATTTTCCATTGTATAATTATATATAAATTATTTCTCTAAATTACTAAGCTTTAAATTTAATAGTAATAGGGCAGTTGTTTGTATAGATACCCTTTACAGCGCTAGGCGAAAGAACCGTTCTTTTACCCTTTTTCTTACTAGTCATAGTGTTTATCATATCTGCATCTATGAATCTAATATTTGTTAATGCATATTCTAGAATTTTATTATCTATAAACCATCTAAAAAAATTAAGTTGTCCTACAGTGGTTACTATTTCTTGTTCTGAAATATTTTCATCTGTATATTCTCTCCACTTAAAGGTATTTGTATTTATTATTAGACGTTTCTGTCTACAAAATGGGTCAAAAAATTTTTTAGAATAAGCCTTTAACTGATTTTTATAGTCAAGATATATATTAAAATAAACTGTCTCATTTGAATTAACTAATGGATAAATTATATTGTATTTTTTTGCATAATTTGTTACCAACCAATCTAAAAGCCTAAGACTAAGAGGTGTGTTTTGGTAAATAATGTCTCTAAAAAGAGAAATTTTAGATTTATAGTAATTTAATAAAAAATTAACAAGAGTTTCTTCTTTGGTTGTAAAAGACATAACAAATTTAAATAAACTATTGCTTTAAATTTATTTAAAGATAGTACCTAATTAAAGTTTAAACATGTTACAAGAAATCACAGATGAAAACTTTAAAAAACAGATAATTTTTCTACTTAATAATAATTGGACTGGAAAATCTGATATGTATTTTCCACTTCAAAATTCTGTAAATATCGAAAAGAGATACATCTTTAAACTAAGAAATTTTGATTATCTTTTTTATAAAAAGAATACTCAAGAAACAAAACGGGCAATATTGTTTCTTTTTTTAGACCGCGATGGAATGAATACTGCAGTGGTCATATTTAAAGACTTTGTAATCTATAAACTAAATTTAGTTTGTCCAGATGAATATTACATTTGTAGTATTTTTGATATTTCTTACACCGACGCTGAAATTTGTATATATGATACGTTTTCAATTTCTGGTAAAAAAATTAATAAGTATTCATATGTAGATAGAATATCAGAGGCTTTAGTATTTAAACAAAATATAACAAATTGCAACATAAGTATTAAAATAACTGAATATTCTCAATGTATTAATGCTTTTTCCAATGATTTTAAAGAAACAGACGAAATTTTTATGATTCCAAATGAGTTACCTATTATAACAGGTGTAAATTATTCATGTTTTAAATGGAAACCTTCTAATTTAATCACTTTTAGTCTTCTAGTAAAAGAAATTAACGACGACTTGTATTTGTATAGCACTATTTTTAAAAATGAAACACTTTTTGCTAAAATTCACTTTAACGACCCAGAAGGTCGTAAATACATAGAAACTATTAAGGGTTTAGAAAATTACACTGACAATTGTATCATAGACATAAATGTTTCTGATAAAATTGAAATTATTGCAGTAAACGATTTTAAAACAATACCGAGTACGGTTAGGTCTATAGAAAAAATACTTTCCATTAAACAAGAAAACTTAAAAATTGAAGATATAGACTTTAGCTAGAATCATTAGATAAACTTAAACTTAGACTCTTTAAGAGTCATACTAACGGAATCGTTATCATTTAATTATTAAAATAATAAAATAATGCTAAATTGCTTTATTATTTTAATGAAATGTTTTATTAATTACATTTATTTACCACATGCCGAAACGAGCCATGCGCTTCTTGCGAAGGCGGTAGGCACGGCGCGCGGCAATCGCGGTCTTGGTCATCTTGAGCTTCCGGCGCTTGCGACGGCGGAGCTTCTTGACCGCACGACGAACACGACGCTTCTTTGGCGAGAGCATATGCTGCTTACGCTTGAGGACCTTGGCGTCAATGTAGTGACGACCCGACTTGGTACGATAGAAAAGACCGCCATTAGCACCGCGGTGGAGCTTGCGACGGCGACCGCGGACAGTTACGTACGCGCGCGACTTTGGTAGCGACTTAACGTAGTGACCGCGCTTTGGGCGGCGACCAGGGGAGCGCTTAGCCTTGCGCGCACGGCGCTTCTTACCGAAGAACATAGACATAAAACCACCAGACATATTTATTTTAATATAAACAAAAGAAAAAAAATAAAATTAAATTCAAAAAAAATAAAAATAAATTAAAATAAAATTTTAATAAATTTTGAAACTACATTTTCTTTGAAATCGTGTAAATTTAGAAAAGCTAATAGAATTTTTTTGTCTACGTTAATTTTTTCAAATTTAGCAGGAATTTCATATTCAAATTCTTTGAAGATTTGCCTAGAAACGTTGTAATTGAAATTGGATGTTTCTTTATTTAGCGTTTTCAAAACCTCTTCTATATTCTTATGTTTTTTGATTAGATTAAAAGATGTTACCGGCCCTATTTGCGGAATTGGGTCAGTATAATCGCAGCCAGATAGAATACAAAAGTCTACAAAAGAATCATGCGTCATTTCAAATCTCTCAAGAACTAGACCAGTGTTTATCTCTGTTATATTTTTATTAATAGACGTTTTAAGTATAAATGGGCATCCAAATGTTGTAGCATCAGTGTCGTCTGTAACTGTATAATCAACTAGTCCATTTTTTTGAAGAAAAGCGCAATACTTTTCTGCATCTTCTGGAGCAGTACAATAAGGTATGCCAGCTTTTTCAAGAAGTTCTTTGCTTTCGTCTACATGAGACTTCTTAATAACTATAAGCTGAGAAAGTATTTTTTGTATTTCTTCCTCAGTTGCCTTTGATTCTTCTTCTGTTTCTGCTTCCTTTGCTCTAAGTTCTTCAAGACGCATATACATTTTTTCTTTTGTAGCTTGACGCTTTACAAGAGTAACTTTTTTAGCTTCTGGAGGGACCCCGTCAAAAATAAAAACAGGAAGTATTCCATTCATAAGATAAAATTTAATTCTATTTGCAAGTCCTACTAAATGAGAATTTTCTACTTTTGAGGCGTATTTAAACTTATATAGCAGAATACTGCAATCAATCGCTACGCGGCAATTTTTATATTTTGAAATATCAAAAGTTTGAACAGCGTCTGGTGCATATTTTTTAATAATGGTATTTAGTCCTCGAATACCCATTGTTAATTCAGTATATGTTATTCTTTTAAGTAATATCTTTTTTTGTAAATTATCAACGTATCATTCTCTAAATGCGTATTCTAAAAGAGAAACTTCTTCTGTTTCTTCCGTGGTCATGTCAAGAACTCTTTTTTGTTTTGGAAATTTTGGATGTATTTTGATGTCATTATTTCTATAGTATTCAACTTCTTTCCAAAATGTTTCAAGTATTGGGATATTTTTATCTAGCCAACAAGAATCTCTATAAACTCTTACAATATTCATAGTATCTGGTGGAAGATACTCTATAAAATCTGCAACTCGAAGATTACATATAAATAAATTTAATTGTACCTGAGGAAGATAATATTCTGGAATTTTCCCAAATTTAATTTTACGTCTGTAAGGACATTTTACTTCCAAAAGAACAGGTTCAGCATTTACATCATTCTTTGAAATAGCTATTCCATCTGGAGAACCAGCCATCCAATAATAGCCTTGATTATGATATACGTCTTCGTGTGCAATAAGACCGAAATTATAATTAACTTGGTCTGTTAATTCACAATATTTGTCTATAGCTTCATCTTCGTACTTTTGTCCATGTCTTGTTGCTATATTTCCAACAAAAGGCTTTGGGTCAAACCCACATTTTTTAAAAAGAACTTCGTGTGGTTTTTGATATGGATTTAGACCTAAAACTGTTCCCGCGTCGGAGCTGGTTAGTTTATTCTCACGCTGTTTGAACCACATATCAGACCGCTGTTCATATTGTGGAATCTCTAATAATTTATTTATTTTGTCCATTATATAAAGAATATAAAGTAACTTTAAATTAAAATATTAAATTAATATAATTTGTAATTTAAATGGAAGATCCAGACATTCTTTACACAATAATTAAAAATAGAACTCTGTACGATAACGAACAATTTTGCATCGTAAACAAAATGTTTTATACTATAACAAAGCTTATTAGTTCTGAACAAATTAATAAGTTATATTATTTTAAAAAATTAAAAAGAAGAACTATATTTCCAAAGAAGAAAAAAATGAGACATAATTACTACACATTAAAGAATATGTACATCAACAAAGAAGAACAACCTATTTTATTTTTTTAGCTTTTTAACTGTAACACTTGGAGCATTCTTTTTCTTTAGCTTTTTCTGGTCGTATTCTTCAACCGTCTTTGCTTTCTTTTCATCATAATTCTTCTCGCAGTATTTCCAAAGCTCTTTTGAGCCAATTCTAAAATTTCTATTAGGTTTTGCTCTGTACCAAAATACACAATCTTGAATATTATTACTTTTTGAAGTATTATCAAGAACTAAACAGTCGTAACCTTCTGTACAACTATTTAGTACGTCTTGAAATATACCAAAGTGTGGAAAAATTCCAAAGAAATTTTTATAAAGCTTTTCTTGATTTTGAATGATGTTTTCTCTTAGAATAAATACGTAATCTATATTAGCTCTTAAATCGGGTGGTAAGTCCATACAATATTGCATTGTAAGCATGAAAGTTATTCTCCAATGACGACCATTCATAAAAATACCACGAATATTTGTATCTCTTATCATACGTTTATCATACATACAATCATCTAATAAAACAAAGACGTCTCCGTCTAAATTTTTCTTAGAACCATTTATGACCTTTTTCTGTCTAGTTATAACTTGTTGAATAATTTCAGGTTTATATTCAGAATGTATTAAGATATCTGGTATAAAACTGGAATAATACGCGTTTCCGTCTTCTGTAGCAGATATAGCTACTCCAGCATTAATTCTTCTAAGGTAATAAAGTATATCAGCAACTAATGTACTTTTACCTGTTCCTCTTTTACCAATAAAAACGCACGTAGCGGGTCCAGAACCGGATGCACGTCTTTCTTCAATTTTCTTAGGATTGAATTTTGACAAAGAAATAGACATATTATTATAACTGTATTTTTATTTTAAAATTTGATTTACTCCCAATAATTAGTTGTTAATATATCATCGGGTTCCAAAGTTATATAAGAATAAAAAATGCTACAGAATATTCCTAAAATTATAGAAGTTACAACATTAAATGCATAATTTTCGTCTTTATTCTCGTCGATGTAATTAATAGCCATAAAAGAAAAAAGAGCAATCAATAAAATTATAACCAAAGAACTTAAATCAAATACGTAAAAATCTAGAAAGGTCATTATTAGTTTAATAATATAATTTTAAATTGTAAATACAAACTTAAAAAAATACATCATATAATATATAACATATAAATGGGAGTTACAATTAAAGATCTTTCTACTTATAATTCTATTAATAGTATTAATTTTGGAGAAAAGATAGTATTTTTAAAATTTGGAGCAGATTGGTGCATACCGTGCATCGAACTTGATAAAGTTCTTGTAAATGTATCAGACAGTATGCTTTATCATATATCAATCGACAATGAAGATTTTGAATCTTTTTTTATGGATAACAAGATTTATACAGTACCTGATACTATAGTTAAGTACAAAGATGCAACTACTCGATTTCAGGGTTTGCGGACTGAAGAACAAATTATGAAAATCATAGAAGAACTAAAGAAAGCGAGCGAGTAAATCCGATGCCAAATTTTACAAAAAAATAACTGGTTTAAAAATTTAGTTCATTTTATAATCAGTTATCACACATTATGGCGGAAAACTACAAGAAGTACACTCAAATCGAACATATTATAGCAAGGCCTGGTATGTACGTCGGAGATACCAAAGATACAACCAGTGATTGCTGGATAATTGTCGATAATAAAGCTGAACTCAAGTCTTGTAAATGGAATCCTGGAATATTTAAGATTTTCGATGAAATTTTGGTAAATGCAGCAGATGAGGTCCAACGTAACAAATCTGTTAAGTGTATCAAAGTTAAAATCGAAAATGACGAAATCTCAATTTTTAATGACTCTGGAATCCCTATTGAAATTCACCCAGAGTACAAAGTTTATATTCCGGAACTAATTTTCGCCAATCTTCTAACATCAAGTAACTACGATGACTCCCAAAAAAGAACCACGGGCGGTCTTAATGGTCTGGGAGCTAAGTTAACTGCCATTTTCTCTCAGTACTTTACCGTTGAGACTGCAAAAGATGGCAAGAAATACACACAGAAGTTCGAAAAAAATTTAAGTAAAATCAATAAACCTGAGATTTCTTCTTGTAAAAGCGAGTACACAAAAATTACATTTAAACCAGACTTTGAAAAGTTTGGAACAACAGGTATCACAGATGATACACTGGCGGTTCTATCCAAGCGTGTATTTGACATCTGTGCAATGACAAGTAAAGATGTCAGTGTTTACCTAAATGATAAAAAACTAACAATTAAGGACTTTTCTGAATACATTTCAGCTTACATTGGTCCTAAGAAAAACTGTCCACGAGTTATCCAGGAGACTTCTCGCTGGCAGGTCGGCATCGCTCCTTCAGATACTGGTTTCCAATGTATATCGTTTGTAAATGGAATCAGTACTTCTGATGGAGGTTCACATGTCGACCATGTTGTAAACCCAATAATTAAGAAAGTTACAGAACTAATTCAAGAAAAACATAAAAATTTAACAATTAAACAGCAATACGTAAAAGACAATATCTTCGTATTTATCAATTGTCTCATCGAAAATGCTACTTATTCGTCGCAGACAAAGGAGAAGAACATTACCAAGATTTCAGATTTTGGTAGTAAATTTTCTGCATCTGATGATTTTATTACAACAGTCTCCAAGATGGGTATCATCGAGAATATTCTAGCTATCGCCGATGCCAAAGAAAAGAAGTCTCTTCAAAAAACAGATGGAAAGAAAACCAGTCGAGTTATAATTCCAAAACTAGACGATGCAAATAAAGCTGGAACAAAAGACTCAAAATTGTGTACTATAATTTTTACAGAGGGAGATTCAGCGAAAGCTACAGCTATCTCTGGTCTTTCTGTAGTAGGTCGCGACACTTATGGAGTTTTCCCTCTCCGTGGTAAACTTCTAAATACAAGAACAGCAACTTATGCACAGTTGTCAAAAAATGAAGAAATTAACAATATTAAGCAGATTCTTGGTCTTCAGAGTGGCAAGAAATATTCTTCTGTCTCTGAGCTAAGATATGGCAAAATTATGGTTATGACCGACGCAGACACTGATGGATTTCACATCAAAAGTCTGATAGTGAACTTCATCGGAAATGGTTGGCCAGAACTTCTAAAGACAGATTTCATTTCATCTCTTGTAACACCTGTCATTAAACTAACAAAGAAGTCTCAGATTATCCCATTCTATAATGTGGATGATTACAAAAAATACAAAAGTGAAAATAATATCTCAGGATTCAAAGTAAAATATTACAAGGGTCTCGGTACTAGCACATCGGCCGAGGCAAAAGAATATTTCAAAGATATGAAAACACTAAATTATAAAAATGAATCAAAAGAAGACGAAGAATATCTGAATCTAGCATTTACTAAAACAGAGGCAGATGCTAGGAAAAAGTGGATTCTAAGTAACATCAAGAGTCCCGAAACACTTGATTACAACATTAAAAAGGTAAACATAAAAGACCTTATTAATAAAGAACTTGTACTTTTTTCAATCGCAGACAACGTAAGGTCTATTCCGAGTCTCGTAGATGGACTCAAGCCCTCGCAAAGAAAGATAATATTTGCATGTATCAAGAGAAATCTTCATCAGGAAATAAAAGTATCTCAGTTAGCAGGTTATGTTTCTGAGGTATCAAGCTATCACCACGGTGAAGTAAGTCTTCAAGATACAATTGTAAATCTTGCACAAACATTCACGGGTTCTAATAATATGAATCTTCTAGAACCAGCTGGACAGTTTGGAACAAGACTTCAAGGTGGCAAAGACTCTTCTAGCCCAAGGTACATCTTCACACATCTATCGAAAAACTTTAAAGAATTGTTTAACAGTGATGACCTAGACTTGCTCGATTACCTAGACGACGATGGTCAATCAATTGAACCAAAGTTTTATGTTCCAACACTACCGATTGTTCTAATAAACGGTGCTTGTGGCATTGGAACTGGCTTCTCAACCGATATTCCATGTTTCAACCCAGATGATATCAAAGACCGCCTACTAAGACTTGTAGAGGACGAAGATTCAGAAATTGCAGAATTAACACCGTGGTATAAAGGATTTTCTGGAACTATCAAAAAAGTAGAAGAAAACAAATGGACTGCACATGGTAATTACAGTATCAAGGCAAATGTGATTACTGTTACAGAACTACCCATTGGAACATGGACTGAAGACTATAAAACATTTCTTGATAAGCTAGAAACTGAAAACATTATTTACGGCTATAAGAATATGTCAACCGAAACAACTGTAAATTTTGAAATAAAAATGCCCCTAGAGACTGTATACGAATGGAAAGATAATCGCGAGATTGAAAAGAAACTAAAACTAGTAAGTCACATATCCGCTAAAAACATGTACGTATTTAATGAGAAGAATGAAATAGTTAAAATGGAATCACCAGAAGAGATAATTTATCATTTCTGGAGAATCAGGAACGAATACTACATTAAGCGCCAAACTAATCTAGTAAATAAATTAAGCTACGAACTGAATGTTATTACAGCAAAGATTGACTTTGTAAACGATGTAATCGATGAAAATATCAAGGTGTTCCGTCAAAAGCTAGAATACATAAATAAACAACTAGAAGATAAAAAATACTTGAAAGTAGAAAATACATATACGTACCTCACAGATATGAAAATACATACATTTAGTGAGGACACCATATCAAAACTTACAAAGAAACAAAAAGAGCTACAAGAGACTTTGACAAAAATATCTGGTTACAAACTAAGAGATTTCTGGATGAACGACATTAACTAAATACATAAATACATGAATACATGAATACATAAATACATAAATATTATAGTCTCCTAGGAGACAAAGAAATTCATTTCATTTTAAAAATAAAATATTTGTATTAAATAAATTGAAATGAATTTCTTTATGGCTTTAGTTGTTGCAGTTTCTGCATGGATGACCTTCTCGGTTCTTAATGAACTAGCATCGGCCAAGGATGGTAAGGGTTGCTGCCAATCTAAGGATTGCGGCGAAGGTATGTTAGCGTCTCTATTGTGGTGGATGAATATAGCGGTTGCTCTAGTATTCACAATTTATGTTCTAATGGAACTCTACGATGAATACGGCGGCGTTGTAAAGTCGCGCGCGGTCTCTATGATGCGGAAGAATCCTGTTACAAAGAGCGTACAGATGGTTTTCGGTAATTAAGCTTCTGTAAACGTATTCTTTATTTCCAATAAAACTGGGGCATGGTCACTGGCTAGAGGTATACTTAGGTTATTTTCACCAATGTGTTTTAAACACTTACTGGCAATTTGATTACATTTGAAATTCTTAGTAAAGAAATAATCAAGTCGCCATCCTTTATTTCTATTTCTAGTTATAGCAATTCCATTTTCTTTTCTCTGTCTTGGGTCCCACCATGTATAAATAATGTCATCGTCTTTGATAGCATCTATGTATCCAATTGCTTGTAGATTTGTATAAAACTCTAGTTCGTGAGAATAATATCCAGGACCTTCTTCCACTTTAGTTCTGTCAAAATGTGTAGAGATAGCAACATTTAAGTCTCCGCAAAATACTACAGGTTCTGTTATATTATTTAGATAATCAATCATCGCTTCCATAAAAGAAATTTTGTTATCATAATTTGTACCGCTATTTGGAGCATAAACAGTAATACATTTAAAGGTTTCAAATGTAACTATTATAATTCGTCCCTCCGTGTCTTGATACCCAGGAAGTTCTGTAGAAATTTCTACTATGTTCATGTTTTCTTTGTAAAAAATAGAAGTACCAGAGTATCTATCAGCTGCTCTAGCACCCGACATTTTAGACTCGTTAAAGAAAGTCTTGTAACCAGGAACCTGTATTTTTTTAGAATTTTCAACACTACATCGTGTTTCTTGTATACAAATTATATCCGGGTCATAATCTTCTATGAGAGTTTTAATAGGGCTAGATTCCTGTGGGTAAATTAATTCATTCTTTTTAAGTTTAGAACTAATTTGTTCATTGAAAACCCTAGAACGAATACCGTTAACGTTCCAAGTAACTATCTTCATCTCGTTGCAATTTATACTTATTTTAGATACTTAATAATGATATTTTTTCGCAAATTTACTACTTTATCAATTTATTAATCTTGAAGAATAAGTTAACTTCATTCTCGTCCTGTGTAAACTTAAGAGGCCTTTGTTCGGGTGGATTCCATAATTTAGTTATTAATTTATAAGCATTTTCCCATTTTTCTGAACCTTCTGTAAGTATACAGATAGAATGGCAGTGATTTATTATAATATCATTTAAATCAGTTATCATCTTAATTAGTTTTATATAAGCAGGAAGAGGAAGTTCATGTTCTTTTTTACATAAACCTAGATTAATAAATAGATAATATATATCATTTTCTTCTTTGATGTATAACCAAGCATTTTTAAAATATTCTAAAAATTCCTGAAATCCTGGTTCGTTGTATTCTACATCGGCTATTAAATTAACATTAAACTTAGAGTCACTCTTATTTAAAGTTATATCAAAAGCATCTCTCTTTAAGATAGTTATATCTGCCATTTATTAAATACATTTAAAAATAAATTCTCTATTATTGCGCAAATATTACGTTTTTATATCATTATTAAGATATTTGTAAAATATGTAAGTGCGATTTATACTCTATACGATGTATTCAGAAATTATTACAGACGCTTTCTGGGATGAGATATCAGAAATGTTAGAAGAACAAAAAGAAAATAAAGAAGAAATTTGTGTTTGCAGTCATTTACATAAAGAGCATAATCAATCTGAGGGTACTGAAGTTTGTCTAGATTGCGGAGTTGTTGTTGCAAGTAGAATTTGTCAATCTTGTGAATGGAATAATTATAAATCAGAAGACGGCACATTCGGTGCATCTTCTCAGCGAGCAGACCTTTATGTATCGGATAATCCATACGAAGTATCAGGGACTATCCCTGGTTTTTATAAAAATAGTTTTGCCATGCGTCTTCATTTACAGTATACATTTAGTCACAAACAGAAAACCTTCTGGAAAATATCTGAAAAATTTCAGAGCTATTGTACGATAATAGGAATTCATCAAAGTGTATTACCGACTGCTAAAGATATGTGGCATATTTGTATGGAATCAGGAAAGCTAACGCGCGCGTCTGTTAGAAATGGTCTAATCTCGGCATGTCTTTATTATGCATGTGTCCATAACAATTTACCAATTGACCGCCAAAAACTTATAGACAACACAGAAGGAAACCAAAAAGGATTCTTAAAGGGTGAAAAGATATATCTTGAGATAATGGAAACCAATAAGTTTTATAAATATCTTGGAAAACAAAAGATAGATATCAAAGAAAATGACACGTTTGTAAAATTTTGCAGCGCACTTGAACTTCCCTTTAAAACTGTACACGTATGTAATGAGATATACACAGAATGTTTAGATAAATTAGATTCCGTGACACCTAAGTCCATAACAGCTGGTATTCTTTTCTTTGTGGTTAAAAATAAACTTAAGCTAAAACAGCCATCCAAGTCTAAGATATCACAGACTGTTAATGTTTGTATTCCAACTATAAATAAAGTGGTTTCAATTCTAGAAACAATATATTTAGACTAATTAATATGTTCCTTGTTTCAGCTATTTTGAGTTTTATAGTTCCGTTGCCTAATAACATTATTTATACGCCGAATATATCCCCACGTGCTAGCTTATTCCTAGATACCGATTTAATACATTCATTAGAACCTCCTTCGGGAGGTTCCCTAAAACTTTTAACACATCTAAATTCAGCAAACTGGGCTTATAATTGGTTAATGTACATTTCAGCAGAAGATACTCCAGAATTCGATGAACATTATTATATGGATTATTTTAACATGAGAGGACTTTCTAATATTTATACTAACGCTAACTTTTTCTACTTGGGATATTTCCCAGATGGTATGAAATGCGACGAAGGCCCGATGTATATATCTTTATTTGAGCTATTACATTCTAAAAGGGTATTCAACTGTAAAATAATAATAGAAAATCCACATTACATAGATTATAATTCTACTCTTAAAGAGTTTAAAGAAGAAGTAAAGCAATTAACGGACATCGCATATGTATTTTTTAAATATACAGACCTTAATACCCCAGGTCAACTAAGGTACTATCTAGATTGGAATTATGAAATTAATTAAAATGTGTATTATATTATAAATGGCAGACCCAACGATATTAGATTTGGGAAATTTACTAGGTATAAGATTGGGAAAAGATATATCTTCATTTACTAATATAGATAAACTTAAATATTTTATAGGTTTTAGACTATTAATACATTGTGATGAATGTCATGATTTTTTAGGTTCAAGAACCGGATGGAATCAAACTGCAAGAACGCAATTTTATGAAGGTAAAAGAAACAAGTTATATGAAGATATTACTTGGTATATAAATGAGCTTGGAGGACCAGGTAGTATTAATTATATAGGAAACGAATCGTTTTATACTATGTATAATTTAGGTATAAGAAAACCAGGAAGCCCTGGGTTGATCACTTGGGCGCGCGGAACCGCAAGAGGTGGTAAACCACAACCTGATTTTATAACTAATGATGAAATTGCAAAAAAAGTAGCTAACTTTGTTATAGTAAATATATTTGAGTTAAGGCCTCTAACATTATCTAAAATAATGGGATGCGGATTTGATTTTAATATTTATAAGATATCAGCTTTATTAACAGAGCTTAATACAGCAAGCGGCGGACCTCCTTGGATATCTGGTTCACCTCTTGGATTATGTGTAGATATGACAGTAAAGGGTAGAAATTTAGTTCCTTTTTATAATGTAATTTTCAATGATTATTTTAAAAGAAAAGCTAGAAAAGAATGTGCAGATGGCAGTATAGCAAGCATGTTACAACTTGGTTTTCGTCCAACAGAACCAGTTGTTGATGAAACAACTATTAAGTTTATACAAACACCTGCTCAACAGTTTGACTCGGCTGGAAAAGATACTATTGAAAAATTACTAGAGATTAATCCAGTTAATATTATACAACTGAAAGATATTATAGACCGCCCAGACAATACTCGTTTTACATTAAATTTTTTTGGAAAACCTATTATAATATATCGTTTTACACCACAGGCAGACCAAAATGCTGGAGTAAATTTATCAATAGATAAATATTTTTCTACAGGAGATGTAGGAGAAAGAAATAGTAATATTTCTAGTGTATCAAAAATATCTGCTGATATGTTAGCTGGAAATAAGGTTTTAATTCCGGAAAGACTTCCCATGACAGCATTTAAAACTATGGGAGATTTTTTACAAGTAGTGGCTTCTATTCAAATTAATAGACGTACAGGAAACTTTGCTTTTATATCAGGGGACGTATTATGTGGACAGATTGCTTCTATATTTATAAAAAGTACCTACTGCGAGATAGAGATGCCATCCGATCCTTTTGCGGGAATATCAGTATATTTATCAGAACCTCAAATAGAAGTAATTCAAGGAATTAAACCCGATATCGTAGCCATAATGCAACAAATACTTACAAATACTCCTCTATCTGAAGATATTTTAGATGAATTTATAAATATGACTATATTTGATGAAGCTAGTCTCGCATCTTTTGATGAAGCATTTAGACAACAGGCCGCTTTTCAACAGTTTGGTAAAAAATCTAACAAATTAAATAGTATGTCTAATGAAGAACTTAAAACTAAATTAAAAAGTGTAGGTATAAATGTAACAAAATTAAGCTCTAAAGGAAAAAGACTAAATTTGACGCGTAAAGAAATGGAAAAGAAGGCTATGATGTTCAAGAATTTGCAATTACGCGCGAAGAAAATAGGTATAAAAATTATGTATAAATCCAAATCACGGGGGTATATGTATAAATCTTACACTCGATTAATGAATGAACTTGAAAAACTTAAACAAATGAAGAAGAGTATGAAGTTTGGATGACCAAAGAAAGAAAACGAGTCAAGCTTTGGTTGAGGCTCTCGGAAAATGTAAATAAATTACAATTAGATTCTGTATGAAGAGATACAATTAAATTCCTGTTGTATATCTGAGAAAAGAATCTAAACATAGGTAAATTTTTAAAAAATAAATGTATATTCATAATAATATAACATGGCTTGTTTACAATATTATTATGAAAATCCAGAAGATGCACAAAAGTATGCTATTAATTGTGAAAATAAAAGATTTTATAGTTTGAACAATGTACAAGAATTTAATAACAAGGACTTATTAGAATTTATACAGCGGGAATACTCTGGGTCTGCTTTTCCAGAAAATTCTCCTTTCGAGTTCAAAGATGATTATATAAATTTATCCAACGATCAGATTTGTAAAGCAACCGAAATGTCTCTAGCTCCTCAACAGAAATTTATGGGACAGATTATGGGTCCGGAGTCTAATTTTAATAATATGTTAATCTTTCACGGTCTTGGTTCGGGAAAGTCTTGTACTTCAATTGTAGTAGGAGAAGCTCTTAAAAACGCAAGTAATCAAAGACTTCTCTTTGCAGTACCTGCGCCTCTTGTAGACCAATACTACGAAGAAATATCTGGAGAAATAAGAAATGGAAAGTTCTTTTCGTGTCCTTCTTTTTGTCTTGTTAGAAATGGAGGTAAATTAGAAAGAGACTTTTATGTTTCTCAGGCTCAAAACTCAATTCTTCTTGCTAGAATGAGACAATACGATACAGAACAAACTAATTTGAATACTATCCAAGAAAGAATAGACTCTGGAGATAACACTCCCGCTACTGCTAAATTATTTAGAGACCAAGAAAATAAAATTAAAGTACTTAAACGAGCACTTGATAATTATCAAAAAGACCTTCGTAGTAAAATTGTAAGAACTTTTGAAATAGTTACTCATCAGACTTTTATAGAATCTATTTATAAAACTGGTAAAAATGGTCAGCTTCTAAAGGGTTCAAGACTTTTAGAAGATACTGCTCTATTCCATGAAAACGGTCTTCTTATAATCGACGAAATTCAAAGACTTGTTAGTGAAGGAGGTATATTCTATAAGAAACTTTATAATGCAATAAAGTATTACTTTCATCCTAAGCTAAGACTCGCTGTTATGTCTGCTACTCCAATTTATGATAATCCATATGAACTTGCATTGACTATTAATCTACTTAGACCAAGAGTTCCTTTTCCTACAAGTAAATCAGATTTCTATAAATTTTTTATAGGAGAATACAACGGGAGTGAATGTATTCCAGCTCCTAAAAATAAAACATATGTTACGCCAGATTCTTGTATTATGAATAAAGACCTTATTAAATACATTTGTTCTGGATACGTTTCTTATTTCAAAGGAGGTAACCCAAATGCCTATCCATACAAACGTATAATTACATTAGAACATAGCTTCTCTGCGCAGCACAAATTAGAATACATTAATGCCTTGAAGTCGGATGTATCAAAAGACAAAAACTTTGGAGATAAATCTGAAGGGTTAGGAGCTTATGAAAATGTACTTCTTGGAAACTATGAAACTGAATCAGAGGATAAAATTTCAGGAATGTATGTTACAACCCAGCAATATTCTAATATATTCCTTCCGAAGATTGGAGAAACAATAAACAAAACTCTAGCTGAAAAGAAACAGGCTTTACAATCTTTTAAATCAACATTAATGGGTATGAGATTTCAAACCCCAGCTGAAGTTATAAATTATGTTAAAACATTTTCAGCAAAATTTGCATCAATTATAGAACTTACACTTAATAGTACAGGGCCTGTCTTTATTTTTTCAAATTGGTTAACATATGGCGTAGAACCTTTATCTATAATATTAGAAGCATGTGGTTTAACTCAGTTTAACCGCGAAGATCGTGGTAAAGGAAGATACTTCATTTGGAGTTCGGAAACAAAAACAAAAGACCGCGACGGTACACTTATTAAAAAAGCTAGAAATACATTTAATTCGAATGCAAACGCAGACGGAAGTCTCTTAAAAGTAATTCTTGGAACACGGTCTGTTATGGAAGGTGTATCTTTTAAAAATGTTAAACAGGTTCATATAACAGAACCTTGGTGGAACGAGTCTAGAATAGAGCAAATTTTGGCGCGCGCATCTCGGTACTGTAGCCACTCTAGTTTACCAATTGCAGACCAATATGTAGATATCTATAGGCATTACAGTGTTTTACCAGTTGCGAATGGAGAAAGAGACGAAGATGTAGCCAATGTACTTGGAGAAATTGGTAATCCAGACTGGCAAGGGCTTTCTATGTATGGTATAGACCAAAAGATGTTAATATCATCTCTTAAAAAGTACTCTATAAATAACGAATTAGAACTAGTTCTTAAAAGTTGCGCTATTGATTCAGAAATTAACAAGAACGGAAATATAATTCGTCTTGAAGAAAATGTAATACCAATAAGATCTGGGTTATATCAAATTTTTTATAAAAATCCATCTAATGGTAGAATGTACATTCGTGAAGGTATTCCAGAAGAAGTAACTTTTACTCAAGTTTATAATAGAGAATTTAGTTTTCCAAACAAAGATTTTCCTCTCAAATTCACTGAAGCTTCACAAGATGATTCTGGAAAGCTAATACCTTATTCAGATGCTGAAATACTAACAGAACCCATTGTTAACATAGACTTAAATGTAAAAGAGGGTATCGAACCCTGGAAATCTTCGGATACCTTAAAAACTTTAGAAATTCCAGATGAAATAAGAGAATATGCAGATAGAGTTTATAAAAATTATGAACTTATTCCAATACTACGTAAGAACTATTTCAATGAAACTGGGAACGCTAAGATAAAATTCAGGGAAGACCCTGTAAAACGTATGAAACTTATAAAGTGTATTAAAGAACTGTCTGTACAAAATCTGGTTTCAAACTCTGTTAAAAGAGAAATAGCTCAGCAATTTAATAAAGAATCGCAAAAGCAAAAGATTAATTCAAAAGTTTTAGATTTAATTTATCGTTACAATGTTTATCCAGAATCTTATCTTGAAGAGTTGCTTGAAATAGCAGTAAATAATCCAGAATCTATCAATCAGACATTAAAATCAGTATCTGGTAAATAGCGCATTAAAATTTAAAAATAAAATATGATGAATATTATAAAATGAGTACAGAAACTTTAAAATTTTTTGAAGAAAAAACAACTGAAGAAATTATCAACTGGATGTTGAGTAATTTATCAGAGGACCAGATTCGGATGTGTCTTGACCAATCCGGTATACCAGATACTTCTGTTATAGAAGGAAAAAGACCAATTGCAGCAGCTGCAGCAGGTTCTGGACCTATTCAAACTGTAACTTTGCCAGATGGTACACAGAAACAATTACAACCAGGAGAAGGTTCATCTACAGATCCGCTACCAACTATAACCCCAAGCCAGGTCAAACCTAAAAAGGATGTAACTAAAATTTTCTTAGATAAATACAGAAAGAAGTGCAATGGCACTGGTTACATAATTAAATCAGTTTCAAAAGAAGGCGTAGAATATTTTGAATTCAAAGAAATCGAAGAAGGAGATAATGTAATATCTGTTGGAGTATCAATGGGTGAGGTAGGTTGGGTAAAGAAAATGGTTCGTACATCCGAGTTCAAAGAGTTTTGTACTGACGAAGATAGAGAGATTTTTGAGTTTTTAAAAGAAGAAAATATGGAAACATTTCTAAGGGCTCCTACTGAAGTTATAGAAACGGCAGCTGATTACCAATCTAGTGGTTTAATTTCTCCTATTCCGATTACCGCAGATGCACCGACTGTTGATTTAACACCTGAACCTGAACCTACACCTGTAGTAGAAGCAGAAATTGCTATAACAGAATCAATGTTAAAAGCACTTAAAATACAACAAGGGTCATCTGCTTTTATACAAGAATCATACCCTGAATTGTTTTCACGGGGTTTAACAATGTTTCCAGTTTTTGTCTATGGTTCAGAAGGCGATTTAGTATTACATTTAACTACAGTAGTGTCGGATGGTAAATTAGCGTTTATCCAAGAGTCTACAAATAAGAGATTACTTAATAGCAAGTTTAAGAAAATAATAGCGTCTATACAAACAGCAATAGAATCTGGATTGTATACTCCATCTGGTGATATGCAGCAAGAATTAAATGAAGCTCAAAAAGATGTTTCTTCTGTTATAACAACTAAAATAAGTAAGATTTATGACCCAATTAAATTAGAAGGGTTTACTTATTTTGGAACTCTAGAAGATGAAGAACCAGATTGGTTAAGAGAGGCAGGTCAAGAGGTACTACCAGATTCTCAGGGAAGTTTTGAAAACATAAATTCTCAAGATTTTAATGAAGACATGATACTGCTTCCGGAAATGGAAGGAGATTCCAGTCCAGTTGAGAAATTTAATATGATGGATTTATCTGATGTATCTAGTAAACCAACTGTTGGAAAAAAGAAGAAAGTTTCTGAAATGAGTATTCCAGAGATAGAAGAGCATATGCGCATAACATTTGGCGAACAATATCTTAAGGAATATAAACCAGAGAAGTATGTTAATTCACTAGGGGTAACAAATGTTAGATATGTTAAAAGACCAAATTGTCCCCCGAAGGAAGAATGGGATATTGTAACCGAAAGACCTATATTTGCAGAATTTCAAGGAAAACCATCTGTAAATAGTGGTCCTGGTAGATTTGGAGAAACAGATAGTGATTCTGATGAAGAACTTCTATTTGATTAGAAATGTCATGACATTATCTTCTCTTTGAAGGTCTTTTCTTAGTAATCCCAGAAGAACGCAAAGAATTAGTTAGAAAGTTTACACTTCCGCTTAAAGATAGGTCATCAATTTCATTAAAAAGTTTATCAGCGTTGTATTGGTCCGCCAATCTAATCATCTCATTTTGTTTTTCAATTTCTCTTAAAAGACTATTATTATATTCTGCGTTGTAATATGAGATTAGTCTTTTAAAATTACTCTTTAGAATAGAACCCCATGCTTCATTTATTTTATTAATGTATCCATGAAATACCTCGTCATTATTTATATTATCTAGTAATATTTTACGGAAAAATGGAACTTCAGTCATTATACGGGTATCTACCCTTGAAACACTAAAAATATTTGAATTCATAGATTCTACAATGTTTCTTGCGACATTGTTCATTATCGTATTATTATAATTAATGTTATATTTATTTTTTAGCATTAAATAAATTTAACAATCGGCGTAATAATATCTAAAATAAAATATACTTATATTATAAATGCCAGTTTTTATTTCACCACAAGCCCCAAGAACTAATGTACAAAAACCAGCTCCAGTAGTAGCTCCAGGTCCAGTAGTAGCTCCAGTAGTAGCTCCAGTAGTAGCTCCAGCTCCAACTCCAGAACCAGCTCCAACTCCAGAACCAGCTCCAGTAGTAGCTCCAGAACCAGCTCCAGTAGTAGCTCCAGAACCAGCTCCAGAACCAGCTCCAGAACCAGCTCCAGAACCAGCTCCAGTAGTAGCTCCAGAACCAGCTCCAGAACCAGCTCCAGAACCAGCTCCAGAAAAACCAAAACGTAAAAATAAGAAGAAGTAAATTTTACAAAAAATAAATTAAGTTAAAAATATCAATTGATTTATTTAATATACAAATGAATTCAATTGAAATTTCATATCTTGGTTCAGCATGTGGTAAAAATAGATACGAACCTAAAGAAAAAATGATGTTACTACTATTATGTAGAGAATACAAAAATTATTATAAAGATATATTTTTTAATTGTGGTGCATTTCAGCTTTTAGACCCGGCAAAAAAGACCTACGATACAGAGCTTAAAAGAATATATTCAAAAATGAAAAAAGAAATAGGTTCACCAGGAGACTTTAAAAAGACTGAAGAAGAAATAACAAAGAAACTTAAAGTAGAAAATAAGGACATAACAGAAGAGGACATTGCTTATGCGTCTAAGTTTTTAGAAAGCTCATTTAAGAAAGACTGTGGTATAAATAACGAACAATCTATAATTACACAAAAAGAATACAAAAAAGGAAATAACAGAATGTATTATTATTCTGAAAATAACTGGACCATAAAGGGATTTCACGATGCTTCACACGGAGACATAGTAATTGAAATTAAGACAAGAATGAGAGAACAAAATGTTAGGAAAAACGAGTACGACCTATATCAGTTATTTGGTTATTTATTGGCAATGAATAAGACAAAGGGGAAAATTGTGCAGAAATTTAGTAATCGCATATATGATTCTGATATAGAAACGCAAAAAGAATATGGTTTAATAGACGTAACAATCGACCCGTGGAAAACTAAATTTAAAGTTTTTAAAGAAGAATTAAATGGATTTTTTTCAGCTCTTGCTTATTACAATGAAACAACTTTTAATATAACAACAGTAATTAACATGGGTGATTTACCAATTGCTGTTTTCGATATAGATGGTATACCACATAATGTAAATCCAAGTTACGAAAAAATAGTCAAGGCTTTAACTTAATTTTACTTTTCCGTTTTTTGTTATTATACTTATAACTGGTTGAGATTTTTTATCCTGTATTATTTCTAACGCTTGGAGCGTTTTATTACTTAAATTACCGCCAAAAGCTCTAGATAAAGATACATCCGTTCTTATAAGACTTCTATTACATGCAGAATTTATAGTTTTAAATCTAGAATGACCCATAACTACATAATTAGCACCTTCAAAAAATTTTAACTGACTATCAAATTTCTTACACTCTTGTTCATTAAATGTTAATTTCTTAGAGTAATATCTAGAAAAAACAGGATTTTCTTCATCCATTTCTTCTAAGTATCTAGGAATTTTGCCTTTACCTTGTAACCACATACTTGTTTCTTTATTAATTTTAGAGATGTCTACTTTACCCGTTAGCGGGCTTAAACTACTTTTAATCAATTTATCTGTGATAGAACCATGTATAAATATGAATTCTCCTAATTGAAGTATTAGAGGCCGTGTACGACCAAGTAAGGAACCTCCAATGCCACCCGGTCTTAAAAATTTATCTCGGTCAACGTTATAAATTTTCTTAAATTGTTCGATGTCTTTTGTCTTTACATAATCTCTTTTGAATTGTTTATCAGATGGAAGATAATATGTATATAATTCATGATTGCCTATTAGAGAAATCACTCTTCCATTATATTTTTTAGCTTGAGAATCTAAATCTAAAATAAGTCTTATTATTTCCACTTCCCCGCTTTCTTCTAGAAAATCCCTATCAATTTTTGTATCAGGGCGCTTGCCATCTAGAGTATCCCCAAGTTGTACTAGATAAGTATCTCCTCCAATCCAAGATAAATTAGAATCTATAAGATTACACATAAGTAACACATTTACAAATACTTTAAAGTCTCCATGCAAATCTCCAACAGCTATTGTTTTATTAGAAAACATTCTTATAGTTATAGTTATACTTATATATAATATTTAATTAATTAAATAAGTCGTCTATTTCTTCAGGTTTTGGAAGTCCATTTATAATTTTAGTCTTATAAAGTATAACAGGGAAATATACCATGCCGGTATCAAATATTTTCTTAACTTCATTGATAATGTCTTCTCTTTCGTGAATTTCCATATCAGTATAATAATTATCGTATTTAAATGTACCAGAATTTGTAAGGGTTATAACAGTATGTTTACCTTTAGCATCTTTAATTCTTTCTTCTAAAATTTTACAATAAGGACAATTTTCTTGAGATAAAACTACTATATAGTCTGATTTTATGTTCAAAGAAATCTCGTCTTTTTTAGGCGGTTTTATTTTTGGTTCAAATAATAAGTTAAGTTTATAGGTTATAAAAAGAGTAATTATAACTACAATAACGCAGGTTATGTACTTCATAGTTCAAATTAAAATTATATTAAATTTTGCATATTTTTACATAAATTAAAGAAAGGCTACAAAATATCATTAAAAATGAACGTCTTGGTAATTAACGACATTTCATGGGATAATTTTGCACTGGTTTCTAAAAGAATAAATCCATTATGTATCAATCCAAATCACAGAATAAACTATTATTACGGTAAACATATGAGATACATAGTAGGTATTTGTAATCAAAATTCAATGTGTCTCATAAGACGACCTATTATACAGAACAGTATCAAGGAGTGCATATTAGATTCTTTAAAGTTTACAAAATTTTGCATTATATTTCACAATTTTATTGAATACAATACCCTAAGTTCAATCTATATAAATGTTTGCGAAGAAAATAAAATACCTTATTTCGTTATATCAGAACACTGCGATAAATTTTATATGAATGGAGAATATATCTCAGATAAAAAATTCAAAACATGTGTAAGAGATATCAATTTTCAAGAAAGAACTTTAAACATTGAAATCCCACCAGATATTCAATTGTTTGAAGAAAAAGAGACTTATCCTAAGAATATTCAAGAAGTTGTAAATAATCTTAGGTCAAGATACCAAATGTTAAAAGATAAAAAAGAGTCTAAAAAGATAGTGTATGACGAAAATTTAGTTAAAGAAAGGAAAAAAGCTTTAAAATCTGATAAAGAAATGAGTTATCTAGAATTTATAGCTAATAAAAAAAAATGGTTGAAAGAAGTTGTACCAAAGCATTAATCTTTTAGGGTATTTTTTGCAAAATATATACCATTTTTATACATCTCTATAATAGTTTTCTTACCTAATTTATCTAGATTTAAATAAATGTTTGGATCTAACTTGTTATTACACTCTATTGTAAATGTACTACGAGGTTTTGCACGGTCTATCATGGCTAACATCAAATTAGTTAAATATGATTTACTAACACTAATAGAATTTAATATTATACTATATCCACAAATATAAATATCCAATGGAGGAGAACCATATAAATTTTTACAGCATCCATCTACAAACGTGTCATTATTTATAATAACTGGTTTAAATAGAAATGGTATACTCATAGACGCCTTCAAGGCGTCTTTTAATTTAATTTTTGGGTAATCAACATTATTTAAACACGTGTATTCATTTTTAGTCACGTTAGTTGAGTATATATTAACGTTTACTGAAAATTTACTGGAAAAATCTTCTAGTGTAATTTCTTCAGGTAAATTTTCCCATAAAAATCCTATTATTGTATCAAGCAATGTTTCGTCTATAAGGTGATTTTCAGATGTTAAATTATTAAAATCATAATTTACTATATCCGACAATTCTACTTCTAAAAATTTACTTAGAATATTTTTGGGAGTATATCCAGATATGTATAAACAACCAATTAAAGAACCTATAGAACATCCATAAAAATTTTTAAGTTCTAGTAATTTATTTTCATGAATGTACTCAAGTGCACCTATAAATAATACACCTGAATAACCACCTCCTCCTATAAAAAGGTCATTCATTTACTATATCTCAGATGTTTTTAAAATGAAAATATCTACGTATTTTTCTTTAAAAGTTTGCAGATATTCATCTTTTTCTTTCCAAAATTTACCATGACCACGCTTTTCAGTTAAAGAATGAGCAAGTTCGTGCAAAAGTGTTGAAATGATTTCATCGGCTGGGTACATAACTCCAGTAGATTTATAAATTTTTACTCCAATTTCGCGTCCTTTATCATAATTCCAGCCCATAATTTGTGGGTTTTGATAAAGAAGTTCTTTAAAAGACGTATTCTGGAGTTTTTCTCTTAATAGTTCTCCGTCATCGGGATTTATATTGTATGATAAATGTATAGAAATATCTCTTAAAATATCTATCATCTCTGCTGTTTTAAGATTTCTAGCTCTGTACATTCTACCTGATTTAGTTCTGTAAGAAACAGAACACGGTCTAAAAATAAAAAAGAACAGAAATAATAATATGATTATAATTATAAACATTTAATATAAATGTTAGAAAAAATATTATTATTTTTAGGTATTAAATCTTGGAATGTAGATAATATATTAGTTAAAAAAAGAATAATTAACAATAAGTTTCTGAGACCTAATAAAAATATAAAGTCGATAAATTTATTAAAGCTCATGGAGGATGAAACGCCTTCGCCAAGAATTACTATGTATAAAATAAATAAATGCAGAAAACCGGATTTTATTGAGAATTGCTTTTATATACTTTATACTGTTTACTACGTATTTATAAGTATTATACTTTTAATTCAGCCTGTTTATACACTAATTATGTATTCACAAAATACATATAATATAAAATATCTAACTTCTTTTTTCCTTCATATAAATTTACCAATAATACACATCTGGAACAAAATGTATTTTAAAACAAATCACATTGAAAATATTCTAAAGTGTAAAAATTTTAAAGGAACTATTATAGTAGTTTCAAGTATAATTTCAATTGTTATAAATTTATTAGACATATCTTCATTCTATAATGAATACCATTGGCTAAATACTTTTGATAATAATATATTGTTTTTTTCACTAATCATAATAGAATGGATTTATTCTAGACTAACACTGTTTATTTTTGTATACACGTTTATGTTTGTTATAAATGAACACATAGCAAAACTTAAAAAAATTAAGCTGCAAATTGAAAAAAATGAATTTGACTTTGAAGAAAATGTATGTCTTAGTAATTTAATATTAAAACTTGCAAAAACTAAAGACGAAATAGAAAAGACTATAAATTTATTCAACGGTATAATATCTTGTACAACTATACTTGGAGGAATATCTCTTGCTATATTTATTAGAGATATTTTTCCACATGGAGTTAAATTACCACTGAATTTTCAAGATCATGATAGATATCTCCTACATCCAATAATTTTATACTTGTGTAATCAATTTATTCTTATAATAAATATGGGAAGATATTCATACTCTAGAGAAGAAATTCTTCATTTCATAAAATCAATTGATTTTATTAATAGATTCTTAACAAGGGTATCAACTGAAAGAATAGTTAAAAGAACAAATGGAAATCTAAATTTAGTTACATTAAATATCTTAGAAGATTCCGCTACTACTATAGACTGGTTAATTTTAGGAAATATGTTATCAGATAAATGGTTAGATTTTACAATATTCGGTATATCTACTTCAGATGGGAAACTTATTAAACAAAGTATAACGATAGGTGGTACATTATTATTTATAGTTAGTTTTTTACAGAATAATAATTAATTTAAAACAAAAATAGATTTATAAATATAGTCATGGATGCATTTATCCGAAATCAACACATCTCAGAAAAGAAAAATTTATCGTTTCAAATCTTATCATGGGAAGCGTGCGATGAAGAAGTTGAGAACTTAGATTCTGATAACGAAGGTGTTCCAGATATCCGTTATCATATTTATTCTTTCGGTGTAGATGAAAATGGTGAATCGGTATGCGTAAGATTTGAAGGGTATAAACCTTACTTTTTTGCACTAATTCCAGATAAACTTCAAAAGTCTTTCGATAATTTTAAGAAAAACGAAGTTGAGAGATTCATCCGTAATAAACTCTTTCGAAATAGAGACGATCTTGAATCTGTAAGTGTAGTATCGAGAAAGAAGTACAAAGGATTCACAAATGAAAAAGAGTATAAATTCTTAAGATTTGTGTGCAAAAACTTGAACACATTTAATCGTATTAAGTACATCTTAAATCCAAAAGACAAATCTAAGCTTCCAAAGATTTCAAGTGTTCTCCAGAATGAATCAATTAAATTTGACCTGTATGAGTCTAACATTGAACCTTATCTTAGATTTACACATAAGATGGAAATTCAAATGGCAAACTGGGTTACTGTTAAAAATATAACTCAAGATAACGAAATGTCAAGATGTCAGCATAGCTATATTGCAAATTATGCATCAGTTAAAAAACTCGACCGCCAAGAAACGTGTAATCTTACTCTTGGTTCGTGGGATATTGAGGCATTCTCACATTCAACTCGTTATGAAAACAAGAATGATTTTCCAGATCCTATGAATGAAAAGGACATTATCACACAGATAGGTACAAGTGTTTACAAATTTAGTACAAAAGAATCATTCAAGCACGTCGTAACTATCAAAAGTCCTATTGATAACGATTGCGACCCAATAGAAGGTATATGCATTGAAACTTACGATTCAGAAAAAGAACTAATTATCGGATGGGTAAAGTTTATTATGAAAACAGACCCGGACATCCTAGTACAATATAACGGTTATGACTTCGATTGGAAATATGTTTGTGCACGCGCAAAGGTTCTTGGAATAGAATATGTACTTGAGAATCTTAGCAGAATTGAGTCTAAATCCGCATATTTACACGAAGATCAATTAAATACTTCTGCATACGGAGATAACACTATGAAATATCTTAAGATGTACGGTGTTACACAGTTTGACCTTATGTTTATAATTAAAAAAGAACACAAACTAGAGTCTTATAAACTTAATGCGGTAGCTGAGCATTTTACCGGCGACAAAAAAGACGACCTTAGTCCGGCAGACCTTTTTAATTATAACACATCAACAAAAGATAAAATAGCATTAGTTGTAAAGTATTGTGCACAGGATACATGGCTTCTTATAGATCTTATGCTTAAACTTAGAATTATCACAAATGTAATTGGTATGTCTAATATTACTATGGTTCCAATGCAGTACATCGAGCTCCGTGGTCAACAAATTCGTGTTCATACACAAATTGCTTATGAAACCAAAAATGAAGGTTATCTAATTCCAGCTGCAGATTATAAACCAAAAACTGACCTCCCGGGCGACGAAGAAGAAAAGTTTACGGGAGCTACTGTTTTAGAAGCAATCCCTGGTGCACATTTTGAACCTATTGCTGGTCTTGATTTTGCAAGTTTGTATCCTAGCATTATGATTGCTCACAATTATGATTACGCAACTATAGTCGAAGATCCAGAATTTGATAACTTACCAGGAATAGAATACTTTGATATGAACTGGGAAGAAGACGACATTGACTCAGATGGGAACGACATTAAAAGACCAGTGAGTGTTAGATTTGTTCAAAACCGCACAGGTATTATGCCGAAGATTCTTTCTCGACTTTGGAAAGAACGTAAGGCTATTCGTAAACAAATGAAAACTCTTTCGCCAGATGACAACTTGTATGCAGTATTTAACGGTGTTCAACTTGCGATTAAGGTCACCATGAACAGTATTTATGGATTCACCGGTGCAAGATACGGAAGACTTCCAAATAAAAAGATCGCCGCTGCGGTTACCGCATGTGGTCGAGAAATGATTGCTCATTCAAAGAAATGTGCGGAAGAGTGGTACGATTGCGAAGTTGTATACGGAGACACTGATTCTATTTATGTAAAGTTCAAAAGTGATCTCAAAGGACAAGATCATATGAACTATGTTTTCAAAGTTGCACCAGAATGCGCAGACCGTATTTCTGCTACATTTAAAAAACCAATCGATCTTGAGTTTGAAAAGGTTATGTATCCTTTCATTTTATATTCCAAGAAACGTTATGCAAGTTTATTCTGGACTAATCCTCTTAAGTATGATTACATCGACTATAAAGGTATTCAAGTAGTTCGTCGAGACAACTGTATATATGTAAGAGAAAACTCAAAACAAATTTTCGAGTACATCTTTCTTAATGACAAGGTATTGAATTATAACTTCGAAACAGTAGACGAACTAATCGAAACAAGCAAAGAGTTTGCTAGAAATAAAATTCGTAAGTTAGTTCAAGCAGAAGTTCCTATGAAAGAATTGATGCTTTCAAAGAGTCTTCGTTCTGGTTACGCATTCGATCGTAAGGTAATTTGTGACGGCTGTGGAAAGACCTACTATGAATTGAATGTCATCGGTAAGAAAGAAATGGACATTACAGTATTACACAAACTCGTTAACAAAAAATCGAGTCACGTCGAAGAATTTATGGAGACTGAACATATTTGTCCAAATTGTAAGACATTGCAGTCATTCTCTAGATGTCCTGCTAATATTCCACACGTCGCACTCTCTAGAAAACGTGAAGAGCGCGATAAGATGGACAAGGTAGCTTCAGGCGATCGCATTTCATATCTTTTTGTTACTTACGAAGGTTCGCGACAGTTTGAAAAAGTCGAAGACCCTGCTTATGTGATTAAAAATGCCATACCCATAGATTACATTTATTATTTCGAACATCAGTTTAAGTCTGCGATTGAAACAATCTTTGAGCCTATGATGGAAGATGTGTCAGAACTATGGAAAGACCTTATTCCAGAAAAAGTTAAAAAGACGCGCAAGAAGAAAACGGCTTAAAAATAAAATACATTAATTAATATAATGACTAAACCATTTATAAAATGGGCAGGGGGTAAAACTAATCTATTAAAAGACATTCTACCCTTAGTACCAGTTGAAATTGTTAATTATCATGAACTTTTCTTAGGAGGCGGAGGTGTATTATTTGGAATTTTATCTTCTATAGCCGAAAATAAAATAAAGGTGTCTGGTAAGTTGTATGCATATGACTTGAATGATAAATTAATAAATGTTTATAATCAAATAAAATACAATCACGACGAACTATACAATCTAATAACATTTTATACAAACGAATACAATAGTATAAGTAGTAACGAAGTAAATAGAAAGCCTTTAAATGAAACACAAGCTAAAACTTCAAAAGAAAGTTACTATTATTGGATTAGAAGCAAATATAATTCTATTATATGTAATACAACTGAAAGCGCAGCTTTATTTTTATTTCTAAATAAAACTTGTTTTAGAGGATTATACAGAGAAGGTCCTAATGGATTTAATGTTCCATTCGGACACTACAAAAGTAAATTGTGTATAATTTCTAAAAAAGACCTTATAAATGTTAGTAATGTAATAAAAGATGTTGAATTTATATGTTCTAGTTTTACAGATTCTATTAAAACAATAAAAGAAGGAGACTTTATTTACCTCGATCCGCCTTACGTACCAGAAAATAAAACTTCATTCGTTGGCTATACATCAGACGGATTTGATTTAAAATCACATGAAATTTTATTTAACCTTGTTAACGATTTAGATAGTATTAAGTTTTTGATGAGTAATTCAAACACGGAATTAGTTAAATCGTCATTTGTTGATACAATTTACAATATAAAGGAAATTACAGCTAGACGTGCAATAAATTGTAAAAAACCAAATTCTAAAACTTCTGAACTTTTGATTTTTAATTAAATTTTTACAAAATTTTAATCAATTTAAGAATACATTTCATTAAAAAGTGTCAAACATGGCATTGGATGCAAAGTTTAACGCTTTTAAGCTAAAGCACGAACTTGATGATGAAGCAATGGCTGAAATGTTGAGTATTTTCAACGATTCCTTTATCGAATTGGCGCACAAACTTTTGCAGTCAAACGATATTCCAGTTCCAAAAGAGAAAACAAAAAATACAAAGCAGACAATTACTGCTAAAAAATTTGCTACAAAGATTGCAGCTGAATATGCTGCGGAAAACGAATTGACCCTTGATAACTTTGATAAAGAAAAGGTAACAAAGAAGGACATTGATGAATACCTTAAAAGCAACAAAACAAGCACTCCAAAGAAGTCCATTCCGAAGCTTGATACTACTGTTTCCGAAAAACCGGCTTCAAGTTCCAAAGATTCTACAAAAGAGAGATGTTGTGGTATCACCAAGAGTGGAGAACCTTGTAACAAAC
>Ga0181388_1000055_pt1 | contig 32491 bp, 61 predicted proteins | sample 11SPOviralmetaG_FD_130120 | JGI IMG/M metagenome (GOLD analysis project Ga0181388, IMG submission 130120) | Marine viral communities from the oligotrophic San Pedro Time Series (SPOT) site, San Pedro Channel, CA, USA - 11 SPOT_SRF_2010-05-17 | ecosystem: Environmental > Aquatic > Marine > Strait...
CGTCACTGTCAACAAGCACACAAGAGGCAAACTGCCTAACTGGAGTACGCACTCCGGCCATGACCGGCGTTGGGATATTGATTTTAAAAAGTGAGGTCGAGTCATAGTATCTCCTTACATAATATAACCTATCTTCTTGTGGATAGTTAGCGAATAGTGTTGCCGCAATCATCATATACATGTGTTGTGGAGTTTCAAAAATTTGTCCTGAACTTCTATCCTGACATAGGTACTTGTCAACTACCTGACGCAGACCTGCGAAGGTAAAGTTCTCATCACGCTTGTGATGAATGTATGAATCTAGTTTAGCAAACTCTTCGTCAGTGTAACTGTCTAGTATAGCACTATCATATACACCACGTTCAATGTTTACTTTAATCATTTCTTTAAGTGATATCTTATCAAAACTACCATATACATCTTTGTATACTCCGTATGCTAACAAACGTGCCGCGGCATATTGATAATTTGGATTCTCTAAACTAATCAAATCATTTGCTGATCTAACTAACAAGTCTTGAATTTGTGAAGTTGTCATACCTTCCGCAAATTGGATTCCTGCGTTCATTTGAATTAAGCTACTACTTACACCAGCTAGACCTTCACATGCAAAGTTAACTACTTTATGGATTTTTTGAACATCTAATACTACTTTGTCGCCATTACGTTTTACAATATTGAGGTCTGATTTCATTATTTCTACTTCCTTTTTTTAATTACAGTTTATTTATTGAAGCGGTGGCATGTGGTAAATCTTTTGTGACACCACATTATCTGGTAGCTCATCTAGTGTTAGAACTTCGCTTCTGTATCCCAAGACTATACTCCTGTCTAAACATACCAAGTACATTTCTTTGTTATTTTCTATGTCCTTACTGATATGTATCTCTACATTTGCCTCACTAAAACGATCGGTTAACTGTAAGGTATAAGCGCATAATTGCGCAATTTCATACTCACAAAATGAACTCTCGTCTAGTAAGTGCCAAGGTAATGTTTGAGTGGCAGGGTCATAAGGATTGACTTTTTTACTACCGATAGGTAGCTTGTTACAAAATTCAATAATCCTATGGAATGGTCGTGGGTGAGTTTCTAATTCATCACGGAGATCCTTCCAGACCTTGACTCTATCTTCAAATTTTAATTGTATCATTAACTAATATACTTTATTTTAAAGTTGAATGTACCTTGATCATTTATAGTTGAGTTTAACATAGAAACCACCAGCGTGTCAACCGAAGAATTACCATTTGTGTCCACCATTGCGGCTTGAAACTGTAGGTTTTCTTCATTTACGCTATCACCCTGATAGTTATAGTCATCAACAAACGTAATAGCATTGCTATTTGTTTTGTCTAGTTGGAAGTGCATTATACCTTGTCTTTGAGCATTTACAAGAGTACTATAGTAAGTATATTCTACTTCAAAAGTTCTACTGTAATCACCCGGTAAACGGAACAAGTAGGTATATGAACTTGCTTCGCTTATTTCTAAACTATGAGCGCCGCCTAATGTTGAAGACGTTCTACCTTTAATTTCACTAACATATGGAGAAGTTGTAATAAAGGTTTGGTTATAAGAAAGATCTGCTGTTCTATTAAAAATATCTTCGTGTGAACTGTTTCCGCCTGCTGAGTAATCAAGTATGCTATAAGTGGCATTACCTTCATTACCGCCAACATTTCCTACACCTTCAAATACATTCATTGAACTAGTGTTATTTGTTCCTGTTGTAATAACAATTCCTTCTCTATCAATATCAGTAAATGTGCTATTGGTAAATTTGTTCTTACAAGGTCCTGTTGACTGTCCAGGTGAATTAATTACTGTGTTTGCTCCGAATACAATTCCTTTACCTAAGTTTTCAAAGTAACTACAGTTAAAATGGTTATTATATACATCGTCGTCACTAACAATTCCTACACACATATTTTTAACTCTTACGTGTTCGAACTTATTCTTTTGTGTTCCTACTAATGAACTTAGTGAAGACAACTTAATACCTGCGTTAGCTTCTGTAATTGTATCGCCTGTGGCAAATGTTCCTGTAACTTGTATCATATGAAACATACTGTCTCTAACAGTTGTTAAGTCTATAGCAGGTTGTGTTGTTGATGCTGTCTGTAAAGTAAATCCTGATAAGTTAATACCTGATGCTTGGTTTGCCGATGTTGATGAACTGTCATCTGCGTAGTTACCTGGTTCACTACTACCATTAACAGTTTTCATAGCGACAGCATTACCAGTCATATTAAATTTAGTTTTCATTGGACCGTCACCTTTGATAGTAGTAAAAGGTGGAATGTAAAGTGTACTACTAATTTTATATACGCCAGCTGGTACGTGTAATGTTACTCTACTTTGTTCAGTTCCCTTAGTCGATGGATTTAAAAATAGTTGATCCAATGCTCTTTGAATAGCTATTGTTTGATCAGTACCATCTCCGTTTGCTCCAAATGATCTAATATTAACCATTTCGTCTAGTCTAGATTGTAATGTTCTTTTAATAGGTGACGTTGATGAAACACCTGTTTGTACAGTTACACCATTAAGATAAGAATATGTATTAGCAAGAGTGAATAGATCATCGTGTTCTGTAATTACTTTTGTATTACCAACTGCTGGTGCGCCTTCTGCTACAGATCCATTACCAATATAAAGCTCTCTTGAATCAACTGCCCATCCTAGCTCACCTCCGGCAAGTTGTGGAATGCCTGACCCTTGATTTTTCTGTCCGCGCCTGATTTGTATTCTGGATATCTGTACTACAGCCATCTATTTACTCCTGTTTGTGTAAGTATTTATCCGTGTTGCTCGTAATATGTATACACTCTGTTGTACCATTCATTACGCCATTCGTCATATTCATGTGGCCATACATCAAACTGCTGATAAGTTTCTCCTCCTAACAACATGCCATCGTCGCCGCGACTACACATAAAGATATGTCCTTCACGAATGTTTGTACCATGTATTTCGTTGTGTGCTTCGGCATATGCTACTAATTGTAGGAAATAGTTTTGTACATATTCTAATTTCTTAGGCTTATTTGTTTGTTTAAAATCCATAATACACGGATTACCTTTGTACTGTCCAACAAGATCAGTAGTACCAGCATACATCTGTGGAACATAAAGAGCAACTTCACTGCCCCAAATCTCATCAACATCTACCATAGCATTATCACGTATCTGTGTTGCCATTGCGTGTGCTTTTTTAGCAAACGGATTACCACCTGGAGTAGGCCATTCGCCAAACTCAATATAATCTTCGAGATACTTGTGCATCCTAGTACCAACACCAGCGGCTTCTGTTACAATTTCTTGTGCTTTAGTTTCACCTACACGTTTGCGCCATGCTATTAGTCCTGACTTATCGCTTGTAGCATCAAGGATAGTTGTTACACTAGCCACAGCACCTCCGTCAGGTGTCATATACTTTCGCTTACCATCAATGTTCTTTCGTGAAATTGGTTTGTAATCGTACTTCTCTATAATTAAACTCATTCGTTCTCCGTGTAATATACTGCTTCTAGTTTGATAGGATTACTACCTGTAGCTTTTGCGGCTACCCTTGTATGGCAATCTCCTGCTATTCCTTTTAGTAATGCTCTTTCTAATTGTGCCTGTTCATATGTAAGTTTATGGTTTGCCTTGCTAACAATATTGTTTGTAAGTGTGTCGTCTTTGCGTGTTTGTAACGCAATAGTACCTTGTCCGATCGCCGGTATAATAGGAAGACGTTCGTAATCTCGTTTAATACCTAACGCATCTAATCCTGCTTCTGCTAATACAATAGCATCATAATCTCCAGCATCTAGTTTTTCTAATCTTGTATCAATGTTACCACGTATAGGTTTAATTTTTACATTAATTCCAGAATATAATTGTTCAAGTTGTGCCTTGCGTCTTGGACTACTTGTACCAATTACAAAGCCATCAAATATTTTACCTATTAAAACATCATGCGGTCTACTTCGTTTTAACACGGCACATATATGTAAGTCAGGATGTTCTATATCTCCTGGTATATCTTTTAAACTGTGTACACCGACATCAATAAGTCCGTACTTTAATGCGTATTCAATAGCATTACAGAATACACCTTTGCCACCTATTTCATGTATAGGCGTATCAGGATTTAAATCTCCGTCTGTTTGTATAACTTCTATTTTAGTATCACAACTAAGCTCTTTACATACACGGTCTGCGTATGCTAATGCTAATTTACTACCACGTACACCTATTCTAAGCAATGTCAAAATCCCATACTAAGCAACGTCTATTATCTTCAGTTGGATAAGTTCCGTGCCATACCCTATCATCCATAACAACTACTCTGCCTGGAGTAGGATGAAACTTATGATCATATGTATAACCATTAGGACCTTGTAGTGTTGTATAAAGACACCCATTAAATTTATTAGTCTTTGTTGGTTTCAAATTATCAAAGAACATTACACTTGACGCGAAACGTTTATTATCTTGTGCTACTTTGTCTGTGCTATGAAAATGTCCTGCTTGCCAGCCGCCTGGAAAGTAATTAATAGTCCAGGCTTTGTGCTGTTGTTCTTCAGTGTTGCGTTCTGTAATAGTTTGTATAGGAACGTTAACTTGTGAGAATATATCTAACAACCATTCTTTATAACGATTGCGCTCAACAGCCCATTCTTTATCTTCTAACGGCTTTTGTATGCCGTCAACAGTACAACTACCTTTTGAAATATCGCTATTAGTAAAGTCAAATAACTTTATCATATCCTCATAATCAGGATACACTGCTGAAACTATCCAATGTTGGTTAGGTACTACATATAATTCAATACCATTAATTTGCCTAAGTAGACTCATGTTCACTCCTATACTATTATATAGTATACAGTAAAGTATCTAGCTTGTCAAGTGATTATTTTAATGCGTTTTTAGTTGCCGACTTAGCCATATTATCAACTGTTTTGTCTTCTGGCTCTGGATTGGCTGGGTCTTCGCCACCTACTAATACTATACCGTTTTCATCAAAACTAGAAACTAATTTATTAACTCTAGTATCATCATTGTAAGCGGTAACAAAACTAGACTGATCAAAATGCTCTGAACCTACGTTATCAAGCAAGTTGTTAAGTTCGGCCCAGCCAATTGATTCTTGACCTTGTTCGTATTTTAAGTGTAATATTTGTGCGAGCTTTTCGTGTGTGGTATTAGATGACTCTATGACTTTTTTTTTGAGTCTGCTAACAGCAAACCTAATCTTTTGCTTAGGTCAACACTTTCTCGTTTTTCTCTGCCTGCTTCTTCTTCTCCGCCTGCGGAAGCATCCGCGGCCGCAAACTCATCTTCGCCTTCTGGGGCATCTGGTTCAGCCTCAGCATCAACAGTTGGCTCCATGTCCATTTCTGCATCGTCTGCTGGGATTTCATCGCCCATGGTAGTTGGAGCACCTTCTCCTGTAAGTACAGCTACGCCGGTTGTTAGGGAGTTTCTCGTGCCTTCCAATGTGCTATAAAGTCCTTCAAGAGCTGGCTTAACAGCTCCGATAAACTCGTCTGACTTATCAATACCTAGTTCGTCTCTAATTTTATCGCCTAGTTCTAACATTGATTCTGTCTGCATTTCTGCTGTGTCTTCCATCCAGCCTGTAATTCTGTCTACCATATCTTTGGCTGCCATTACAAGTGTTGCCTCTTCTTCTGCGCCTTCTTTGACTACAGTTCCTTCTTTATCAATACTATCTTTAATTACTACATGTGTATTTTTGCCGCCGGTATTACCTTTGCCACTATTTGTATATACTTTACCACCATGTTTTTTTGCATGTGCTTGAGCAGACGCTTTGTCATCAAAATATTCGTATTTGCCTTCGTGTACTACTGATTCATCTGTACTTTCATCACGCTCAGCAATTTCAGCATTGATAACATCAAGGAACATTTTATTTTTTTGATATGTATCGTTTGTGTTTACTGACTCAAAACTTTCATTAGTTTCTACTTGTGATAGCATTGTTCTTAACTTGTTTCTAGCATCTTCTAACTGCTCATTTGTAAATGCTGACACATTAACCTGTTTACCAAATCTCTTTGAGAGATTCTCGTTAAGTGTTTTAACCGTAATAGGTTTTGAAAATTCTTTTAAAAGCATCGTCTGTTCCTTTATATTGTGTTATATTTATTTATCAAATATAAATGTTTCTAGTTCGGCTAATGAAGACCAAGCGGCATCCATAGCTATATCAAATTTTATCTCTGAACTCTCTTGTCTTACCGGATCTTTGGATATTTCTAAGGTTCTTTTGGCAAATAATGCGTCCATGTAGTATTTATTCACCTTATTATCTAATCTTATAGCATGATCAATATATTTTAAGTTAGATTCAACAGTTAATTTTGCGATAGCAAGTGCGGCTGTTTTACAAAAAACTGTAACCATATGTGTATTAGTTTTAGTATTAAAGAGTTTATAGCCGTTTTTATGCTTGCGTATAGCAATATGTTTTAAACGTATGCTATTACCTTTTTCATAAGGAATTGGTAACTGATCAAGCCCGGCAGTGATCAACGAATCTAGTTCTTTTGCTAAAGTGTCATTGTATATCATTTTTTACAATCAATACCGTTCCGTTTTGTACTACTTTACTTACTAAACTCTTACGTATTAGACCTTCAATTACGAATCTATCACGCTCTGAAAACATATGTATTGGTTGTAATGAGTCACACTTTTTTAAAACGACTTCTTCTTCATTAGTTGTCTGTATTTGGAAGTCTGATAGTAACTCGTTTAATTTCATTTTATCTATTCATCATCATGTCCATGCCTTGTTTAACGGCTGGATCATCTTTGTGCATTATTACTTTACGGGCTTTCGCATTTTTAGGATCTGATACAGTTATTTCATCGCCCTTAACGTCATCTATCTTAAGATCACCTTTATTAGTTGGTAGCATACTACCTTTTTTTAATAACTGTTTTCTTTTCATATCATCTATTTTATTGGCTGCCATGTTTGCCGCGCCCTGGGCCGCGCTTTTTGCCGCGCCAACAGCTAAATTTTTTGCCCCACTTACTGCGGCTTTACCTAATGCTTTTGCTCCACTTACTGCGGCTTTACCTAATGTTTTTGCTCCTTGGACAGCCGCCTGGCCTGCTACTCTTGCTCCTGCTCCAAGTGCCGCTACTCCCGCTCTCGCCGCCGCACCTGCGCCAACAGCTAATGGAACAAGTGCCGCTAATGGCGCTAGTTCATCTAACTGTTCTTCTGTAAGATGTGGATGTTTTTCTTTAAGTTTTCCTCTAAGATATACATGCTCGTTAATAGCATTACCTTCTTCATCTTTAATTCGGAACTCGTCAAAACGCATTACTGTGCTCTCATCTGCTTTGCTTGTTTAACTAATTGTAACCATTTAGTTGTAAGTTGTGGGTTGGCTAAGATTGTTTCTAAGTTTGCTATGTGTGGAGCAAGCTCTGATGCTATTGCTCCTGTAACTGCTTTACCTTGAGTAATATCAGCAACACCTCTACTAAATTTGGCTGCATTTTTACCACCTGCTAGTTTAGATCTTTGTGCCGCTCTCATTCTGTCTGCTTTTGCTTTAGAATCTGCTTTAACGTCTGCGGCTACATCGCCCATTGCACTTGCTACATCGCCTGTTGCTTTTACTACATTACTTCCTATTTTCTTAGCACCTTGATAGGCTTGTCCTAATTCACCAGCAACTTTTTTGCCACCTTTTACAAGAGCGTCTTTTCCTGCTACTGCGGCCTTCTTTACAATTGGAGCCGCAACTTTTGCTCCTTTTACTGCCGCTTTACCTGCCATCTTAGCACCCTTTACAGCCGTCTGTCCTGCTTTTTTAAGGAACTGAGCACCTGCTTTAACACCACCTGCGAGTGCCGCTGGTAATGCTTCATTAATTAATTCAGGGGATGCATCAGGAAACATTTCTTGAAGCTGACGCCTCATAGTGTCTTCTCTTAATTGTTTTACTTCATTTAATTTCATTTTATGCTCCTGCGTTTAGCTGTGCTACGTCTTGTTGGTTTTAATCTATTCTTATTTAACCTTACTATTCTTCTTGAAGTAGGATTATTACGTTTTGCGAATCTACTCTTAATGCCAATTAATCTACCTTTTCTTCTTTTTGTCTTCTTAAGTCCGACACTTTTCTTTACATTAATTGCTGTAGTACATGTACTAGGTTTAGCAACAATACGTCCTTTTTTAACTCCTGATGTACAACGATACTTACGCACCATTTTGTTGCCTGTTTTACTTAGGACTGATACTGCTCCTTCTGTAATATCCGCAACTAACATTATCTTCCTCTTTTATTTACTCTTCGTAAAGCAATACTCGCTGGATTTGTTCTTTTAGTTTTCCTTGCTTTACGCATCATTTTGGCACCTAGTCTAGCTCTTGTACGTTTCATTGTCATACGTGCTTTCATATTAGGTGCGGCGAAACAAGCCGCAATCTTAGAAACAATGCGTCCTTTACGTGCTCCACCGGAGCATCTATACTTACGAACTAGTCTCTTACCGGTTCGTCCCCAGATTTGCTTTTCCGTAAGATCAGATGATGATGTTATCTCGCTTATTAACATAATTGTATTTATGTAAATGTTTGTTTAGGAAAGGTTCATAAGGATTACAACTATTGTAGAAAGTAATCCTGCTACTATTGTGCCTGCGGCACCAATAATAACTTTGGTCATGCTTTGTTGACCGTTTGTAATATCAAGATGAATATGTTCGACTTTAGACTCAATTTTATCTAAACGTGCTTCTAGATTAATGTAACGCTGTTCACACATATCAACGTGTGCTTCTAGGTTCTCACGCTCTAAACTTGTTGTTTGGCTTTTTGCCATATCATATTCTCCATTCAGTCCTTGCTCAAAGGATGTTAGTAAACTCTAAGTTAGCCTAATCAGTAGTATCGTCTGCCTGGAATATAATATTTTTAGCCTTTGGTGTTGTTCTAAACACATTATTATTTATCACAATCGATTCATTTAGATCGCTAATAACAGGCACCATATTAAAATCTTCTTCGAGGGCTTCAACGGGTGGAAAGTATTGGTATTCATCTGTTGTACAGTCTACTTCCCATACTCTATGCTTGCCAGTATAGTCAGTACCAAAGCCTAACTTCTTAAGCTCTGCGGCAGTATATTCAGATACTATTGGCTTACTGCACATTACATTAGTTCTCAACATCAACGTTTGTACAAATGTCATCCAGTTAGCTTGTTGTGAACAGGCTAGTTTATCATTACTCCTGTTACGAGTTTGATTAGTTTCTGTAATGTCAATAAGAGTTAGTGCTTTCATATACTTACTTATCGGCCATAAAAAAAGGCCCAGTATAAACTGAGCCTTTTAATATTAAAATTATACCAACTATTAAGTTGCTACAAATCCGTCTAAGTCACGTGCTGTTACTGTTGCACTTGAAAGGTCGACGCCGTCTACTGTTCCCATGTGCTGTAGTCTAACTTGCATTGATGCAGCTGACTGTCCATGTCCATGAACGATTGCAAAAATCTTACCTGCTGTACCTGTTGACTTGTACATTACTGGTGAAAATTCAGCAACGATTTGAGCCAATGCTCCGTCAATACCGTCTTTAGCGGCTAATGATACGATAGCATCGATTTCAACACCGATTAGATCTGCTGTGTTGTACTGAACGCCATGATCGCGTCCGTCTTGATTTACTTTTGTTACTCCGGCCATTTTTTTCTCCTATGTTTTCTCTTAATGACACAATTCGCTACTCTGCGAAGTTGTTATATGTATTTAGTCTATTGGAGGAAAAACTACTTTTTAGATGCTTTTTTGGCTCGATTTGCTAATAATCTTAGCTGTTGGGTGTATCCTGGCCCTGCTTTTGCTATATCATCTATAAGTTGTATAGCTGGTAAGTAACCTTTTAATATATTGCTTGGTATACTTTTACCTGTCTTTGCTAGTTCTAAAAATCTTTTAGCCATCATTAAATTCTTATCACCAACTACATATCTATAAGACAACATGTCGTTTGGTGTTACTGTAATATCTGGTGAACTAATAGTTGGCTCTGGATCAGATATTCTAAATAGTTCAAGATCCTTTTTAGCACTTAATTCTTCTAAGTACTGTATAATATCACTTGTTCTTAGTTTAGCTCTTGCCGCTAAAACTAATCTTGTTACTAATTTCTTTCTATCACGCTGACTAATATTATTAAATCCAAATAATTGTCTACGTATAGTTTTGTAGTCGCTGTTAGTAATACCTAGTGCTGTTTCTATATTAATAAAATCTTGTTGATCTTGCATGTTTGACGAACGTCCCTGAGCAAATTTACTAACATATCTATTGAATGCCATTACAGGAAGTGTTACTGTCTTACGCATTCTCTTGGCCGCACCAGGGTCTTTTAACTTATCTAAAGCATCGTCGTCACCTATAATAAAATATACAAAGTTATACAAGTCTGTACCGTTCATTCTAAAATGTTTGTAGTTATCGTGTCCGCTTGTCTTCTTTGCGTAACCTTTAGCGATAGGATATGTTTCTGGAAAGTTACGCAGAACTTCTAGTATGAGCATAGTTAGATATGCTCTCTCGCAACAGTCTGTATAGCTAAGTGTCTTTAGTGCGCCACCTTGCCTAGTCAGTCTAGCTTCGTGAAGTTCTTTAATAAATTCCATTAGTAGTTACTTCTGCCGCCGTCTGGTTTTTTATCTGTGCTTGAAAGATTAGCCATCTGCGCCATCATATTTTTCATTTCTTGAGGGCCATTAGCTGTTAATAATTTTTTCAATTTAGTTGAGTCCATTACTATTCTACCCATTCTTTGAACTGCTGAATTTTTAAACATATGAGCAATACTACCTGGCCCCATACTTCCATCTACCATACTACGAAGTAATGTCGCTGTTTTATCATCTATTTCAACTTCTTCGCCATCTGTTGTTTTGATTGTTTGTTGCGATCCAATATTTAGAATCTTCTTTAACTGCTCACCTGGATGGTTTTTGGAATCGCCAAAGTCATCGCCACTCATTCCACGCTCGTCGTTATCTAACTCACGGCCTACATTTTTTAGGCCAAAGTCGTCATCTCCGTACTTTTCATTTAGGTCTTTCATTTTCATAGTTTTTCTCCTATCTTTCTACTGCTCTATTAGCGGCAGTAAATTCACTTCTATTTACTAATTTTAAGTCACCATCTGGATGTGCTATTACATAGCCTTCTCCACCGGCAACACCTGTTGGTTTTAGTTTTGCTTTTACAGCCGCACCCTGGCTGTCAATATCTTTAATAACTTGATCCTTAACTTTCATAATACCGTTTACTACTTCCCATAAACTAGTAAACGCATTCATATGAAGTTTAACATACTCAATAATGTTTTGTTTCTTACGTCCACTAAGGGTTGAATTGTCTACCCATTTTAGAAAGTCGCGGCCTAAATTATCTAAGCCTGTATCTACTTTGCTATTTGTATACTTGTAAAGTATTTTACCAAAGTCTGTCATTTTACGCTGTTTTAGTGTAGCAGGATCTAATAGTGTATCAATGTCTTTGCTATCTTTTTGTATAATTTTAGCAAGACGTTGAATGTTAACATTGTCTACTGGAGGAGACTTATCAACATATACTGGAGGTACAACAAATACTGTGTTGCCTGTAAATATGTTTGGGTCTCGAAGTGGACTTTCGTTTCCTTCTTCATCCATTTGTCTATGTATTACAACAGCCGTTTTAGATCTACCAATTCGTTTTCCTATATCACTATTAACATCTACTCTGTATTCAACAATGTTTGGAGTAAAAACAAAGTGTCCATCTTCTACCGGTGGTGTAGTATAGTATAGTAAGTCGCCTTTAAAATAACCTCTATAATCTTTTGGTACAGCCTTTTCATAGTCAGCAAAGATATCTTTCATTTTTGCGGCAAATGCTATACGCTTTGGATCTTTTCTGTTCTTGCCACCTGATCTATTAAGTAAATGTTGTTCAAGGTCGCCGGCATCAGTTGCTCTTTCAACTCCGCCTGACTTAACAAATCCTGACTTGTCTGTAAACACAAACTCTCCATTTTCATTGCGGCCAAAAACGAGAGCGGGAGACCCGTCCCATTTAACTGTGACATCCTCAACTCCTTTTTCTAATCTCTTCAATGCTTCTAAAGCACGAACAGCACCAATAGACCTTTCAAAGAATATCAAGTCTTCAATATGATCAATACGTGCCGCTTCATTTAAAATAGTTGTTGGTTGTTTAATACTTTCGGGAGTTGGTGCTCCGCTTTTTAGGTCTGCTTTTTTGTAAGCCGCATCACCCTTTTGAGAATTTAATACAGCCTTTCCGTCTACGTTAGCCCAAGTACCATTTTTCTTTTTCCAAAATACCATACCTTGTTTATCACTGTAGAACCAAGTCATGTTCTTGTCGTCTTTACTTTTATTCTTATCTTTAACTGCGTCTACGCCACTTCGTCCTGTGATAGGTGTATCTAGTTTCCAAAACTTAGCCGCTTTATCAACCATATCTTTGACTTTACCACTTAGTTGTCCTAGTGTAGTTTTAGGTCCGCCTGCGGCACCATATGCTTGCTTCATAGCACCAACGCCGTCACCTGCGGCTTTGCCTGCTTGGAAGCCTGCTCCAATAGATTTTAAAAAGTCTCCGCCTGTTCTAACAACCGGACGAGCCAATCCCGCAACTGCCTTATCAGCTTTAGTAAATTCTGCTAGATCTATTCCTGATCTCAAAGCATTTTTACTTTCGGGTAATTTCTTTCCTGCTTTTTCTAATTGAAATTCGAAAGGCGCAATTAATTCTTCGTAGTTAGGATCTTTCCTAAGTCTAGCAATCATACTTTCAACTGTATGAGTATCTTTTTCAGTAGAGCCTGGTCCCAATAATATTTCTGCTATCTTATTCCAATCGTCTGCTACAACTTCATCGCCGTTGTTAGGATCAACAAGTCCAAACTTAGGACTCATCTTATATCCACGTCCTCTTGCAACACTTGCTAGTAACATTGCTCTCAATGCTCCGCCGTATGCTTCTGTACCACCACGCTTGGCTCCACGCTGAAAGTCTGGGTTTGCTGTAAACATAAAGTCAGTTTGAACGTAACCTTCTGATCCTTGGATAGGCGTACGAAAATGTACTTGGTCACCTGCGTTGTGTACCCATCCGTCTTGCTTAGAACGTCCTTTGTTCATGATATCTTCTTGAGCGATGCCTTGTTTTGTACACCAATTACTTAATTTTGCGATAATATCCGATTTACTAACTTTGTTTAAGTCAATATTAAGATCTATGTCGCCTGAAGAGTTTTCTTCAAATGAACCTCCAGGATTATTTTTCTTGCCGGTTGTACCTAAACGATCCTGTTCGTCAATTTCAAAACCAACAATCTTTTCTATGAACTTAATTGTAGGACCTACATACTTAGTAGGAATACGTGTGGTTATCATCTGCTTATCAGGTTCAGATTTAAATACGTTGCCGCCTTCTTTAAGAATCATTTTTCTTTGCCTCATTTATTTTACTGATACCGCGTTTGAACTTACGTGGATCTGCGGATTTAATACTATTGATAAATCTTCTTTCTAATTCCAGAGCTTCATCTGGTGAATAACGCTCTTGAATCTTATCAAATAGGTTAATAACACTTTCAATTAGGTTATTACCCGTTGATTCAATCAGTTTTTCTTTATCTCTATGTAAATCTAAACGATTTAGTTCTTCTAAGATTGATCTCGTTTGTTTTTTCATTTTAAAGGCTCCGTAATACTATTTAGCGTTCTTATAAATATGTTTGTAACTAACGAGGGAGCAATTATGTCAATAATGAACATGAGTTTCGAAGAAAGATCCTTACTGTTTGCTACACTTGCTAAGATTTCTTATTATAACGTCAAAGAAGCAACAAGTCAAGCAAAACGGTTAGGCTTTACAACAACAGAGTTTTATAACAAAGAAGGCGCACAAGCATATCGTTTTATGAACAAGACAGATCTTGTTATTGCTTGTAGAGGAACTGAACCAACAGAGTTTAATGATATTAGTGCTGATCTAAAAGCATTGCCGGTGATGGCTGAAACTGTATCAAGAGTACACAGAGGGTTCAAAGCAGAGGTAGACGAACTATGGCCTGCTATTACAGAAGATATTAATCGTAAAGCAAACTTAGGCAAGACACTATGGTTCTGTGGACACTCACTAGGAGCGGCAATGGCAACTATAATGGCCAGTCGTTGTTTACATGACGTAGAACTTAACGATCCTGTTGAACTGTATACATTTGGTTCACCACGTGTGGGCTGGAGAGGATATGTTAAAAGTTTAGGTGTAACACATCATCGTTGGAAGAACAATAACGATATCGTTACTACTGTTCCTCTTTGGGTAATGGGTTATGTACATCATGGTACAGAACATTATCTAAATGCTTATGGAAACTACAGAAAGCCTACTGGGTGGCAACTAGTCAAAGACAAGTGGCGTGGTATATGGATGGGTCTAAAGCAAGGTAAGATAGACAGCTTCGGCGATCATTCAATGACTGAATACATCAAACACATTACACAAATAAAGAGCTAACACTTTCTTCGTTTGTTACACGTCTAATAGCTTCACCAAACAAAGGCGCAACACTAACCTGTCGTGTCTTTTTACAATTCTTAGGACAACGATTAGGGACACTATCTGTAACTACTAGTTCTTCAAGTACACTCTTCTCAACACGTTGACATGCTTCGCCCGATAGTACACCATGTGTGATGTATGCTCTAACACTGTGAGCACCTGCGTCCATAATTGCTTTTGCCGCATTACAAAGTGTGCCACCTGAGTCAACAATATCATCTACCAAGACAGCATGTTTACCTTTGACATCACCAATTAGATTCATTACTTCGCTCTTACCTGCTTCTGGTCTACGTTTGTCTACTATAGCAATGTCGCCACCAAACATATCAGCAAACTTCCTAGCACGAACAACACCACCTGCGTCTGGTGATACAAATACTGTGCCTGTTTGATATACTTCCGGATCGTCAATAATTCCAATACTACGTTTTATGTCTTTAGCAAATACTACACGGCTTGTTAAATCATCTACAGGGATATCAAAGAAGCCTTGTATCTGTCCTGCGTGTAGATCCATTGTTAGGATTCTATCTGCTCCTGCTGTTGTAATTAGGTTACTAACAAGTTTAGCAGTAATAGGAGTACGTGACGCACTCTTACGATCTTGTCTTGCGTAACCAAAGTAAGGAATGACTGCTGTAATTCTATTAGCACTTGATCTCCGTGCCGCATCAATCATAATCATAAGTTCCATAATGCTGTCATTAACTGGAGTACATGTACTCTGTATAATAAAAACGTCTTCTCCCCGAATGTTCTCTAAGAACTCCACGCTGGACTCTCCGTCCGCAAACGTGGTTACCTTCGCTGGCACTAGTGTTGCAAAACAATGTTCTGCAATCGCTTGTGCTAGGTCTGGATTAGCATTTCCTGTGATAATTTTCATTTTCAAGTTGTAAGCCTTCCTACTTTGTTGTTGAGTTAATGTTATACTTATATAATACACTAACTTGGTTATTAAGTCAAGAAAAAAGGCAGTGCCGTTGAACACTACCTTTCCAATATATTAAAGTCCGTTTGGTACTATAACATAATGTATCATCAATACTACTCCAACTGATGCGCCTAAGCCAATCATCATCTTGAAGAAGTCTTTAGTTACAAGAGGAAATACTGTCTTGAACTTTTCCTTGCCTGTCATTGTTGCCATAGCAAGTTCACGTCCACATAACAATCCTACGAACACCCATGTTGTTGACATTGGAATATCGTTTAGTTCTTTGAAGAACCAAAGTATAAGAAAGTATACCGCATCAATTATTGTAGCACTACGAACATATCTCGTGTTGTGCTTTTCAATAACAATATTTTGTATCTTACCTCCGCCTTCTCTAAACATAAAGCCTAAGCCTAAAACAAACACAAGTGAAATCATTACCATTAGATCCCAAGGAATCTCTCTAGGTAGGAACACAGCAATGTTTGCCATGTCGTGGCTTAACCAAGTGAACCATAAGAAGCCTGTTGTTACCCATTGTGCTATTCGCCACGCTTTCTTATGTTCTTCTTTGACAGGCTTTGCTTCGTTTAGTAGTTTAGTAACTCCTATCCAAATAACATATGCCGCAACTGCCGCGACAGCATAGCCCATCATGCTTTTCATAAGCATCTTCTCTAGTACAAAGGTACTTGCGAAGGCACTTAATACTAAAAAAGAAGTACTAACTGGTACTCCTATTCGTGTAAGTATTAATAATAGTCCTGGTGCCATTGCGTGATACCATTGTATCTCTTGGAACGGTATTTTGTTTAGTCGTCCATAACTGATGTCGCCACCGTTAGTATACCAACCATACCAAAGTGTATACAGTAGAACAGCCGAAGCCGCTCCCCACATAACTTTCCAATTAAATTTATCGTTATTACTTGCGATCCATGTACCTAAAGTTTGTACGGAATCATTTGCGATAACTGAGTAACCTGCGAACAAGAAACCTACAGCCATCCATAGGGTGAGTGCGTCCATTTATTATCTCCTCTGCTTGCCGCTTTTACCACGGCGCTCACATAATAAGAGCAGGCTCAACGATGCCTGCCAGGAACTTGATTGTTCCAACGTTATTTATAAAGTAACATCATTTGTATACTTTGTCAAGGATTTTGAGTGCCGTGTTTTGATTGACACAGTCATGCGGAAATAGCATGACAGCCTTTACCGAATAACTGCTCATATTAGTACAGCAATACTGCCCTATTTGATAAATACAGGTGAAGTAGAGAAATGCAATGTTTTTTTACTCACACACATAGACACATTGGATAGACAATGCGGATTATCCATCCGTTACAAGTGATTGACGGGTACCAAAGGTACACGCACCGCCGGGGAAGTTCCGGGGTATTGCTTTCCTCAAGCATCCAAAACTTATATAAGGAGAAGTAAAATGGCTACTACGCTATTCAACGGCCTTGTGAGTTTACTTGGAAACCCAAGCCCGTCTAAGGCTTTCGAAAAAGAGATGCTCACCTACGCCAAAACAGAGTACGGAAGAGATTGGCAATATGCCTATCAATATATGCTAACGCATGACGGTCGTGGACCAAGAGCGGGAGTTTATCAATGACACATTATGTATTAACAGCATCGAATTGGATCCAAGATGCTATCGAAGGATTCAGCGATTTGCGTAAAGAAATGAAACTACGTTCAAAACGTAAAGCGTCATACAACAGAACTTTAAAAGAACTTAGCAAGTTAAATGACTTTGAACTCAACGACATTGGTATTTGTCGTGGAGACATAAAAAATATAGCACGTGGTGATAAAACAATCAGACGTGGAATAGAAGTTAATGAAAATTTGAGAGGATCTGTATAATGACTGTAGCAACAATGACTAACACAACATGGACTTACACATGTAAAATTTGTAAGGTAATCAATAAAGCATTAGCAGTAATGTTTGTAGGCATAATTGCATTTGGTGAATCAGCAGGTAGAGCAAGAGCGGCCTCTGAACTATCACGTCAAGGCTTTCATAAAGAAGCAAGAGCATTAATGTTATCTCCAAGGGAGTATGGCAAAGATGTTTAAACGTTTTATTAAAGCAATGGAATACAGAAGTTACTGTATGGCAATTCGCGAACTAAGAGCTCATGGCTATCACAAAAGAGCCGCAGAGATTACTGAGTTCAAGAACAACATGTATCCGAGTTACTAATGTTAGATCCAGATCATACATACGTAAAGCCAAAAGGCGAAAAGAAGAAGGGCGGCAAATAATGTGGCCCTACACTGACGAAGAAGCAGATTTCTTAAAAGGGAAAGCCAAGTGAAGACTAGTCTTAATCCTCTAGTAAAATTAGTAGTAAGGTTAAGAATGTTCTACGCAGATGCTCGTGGTCACCACGGCAAACGTTGGGACTATGAACCTTCTGAACATTATTTCGGGATGAAGAAAAGTAAGAAGTGGCAAAAAATAAATAAAAAAGTAGAGCGTATCTAATACGCTCTCTTTAGATTACACAGAGCTACACTCGTAGCAACACATACACAAAGGAAACACAAATGAAAAAATTACTAACAACAGTTGCCCTCTTGGGCGTAATGTCCTGCTCCCCAGCATTGGCCGCAGACACTACAGTAGAAATGTTAAACAAACGTGATGACGGAGCCAAAATGGTTTACTCTGAAGACATCACACGTATTGACGTAGGCGATACAGTAACTTGGGTACCAACATCAAAAGGTCACAATGTAGAATTCATTGCTGGTCCAGATGGTTGGGACGCACCTAAGAAATCAAAGAATAATAAAGAAGTGTCGATTACATTTGATATGCCAGGCGTATATCTATATCAGTGTTCGCCGCACAAGTCAATGGGCATGATTGCTCTTGTAGTTGTAGGTGAAGGCACAAACGATGTGTCAGGCGCTAAAGTACGTGGCAAGTCAAAGAAGAAACTAAAGGCCCTACTAGCTGACCTATGAAACCTAACAAAAACTTTGAACTCACAGTAAGAGATATAGAAGTAATAGAACAAGCACTAAGAGCAAAGGCTGGACGTAGAGGTTTGGCCATTGCTCAAGGTGAAGTATCTGATCAACTACATGCTGAGATGAGAGAAATACAAGACCTACTAGGACGTATACATCAACAAAAAATTTGGTATAAACCAGATGAATTTGTTCCGGGTGGTTAAATAAAAATGACAGAGCCCTCCGCCAAGAAGGCTCTGCCATAACTTCTAAAGTGTTATGATTTTATATTACGACTTGCGATTGTAGATATGATATAACACCCAAACAGCTACTAAGCCAACTAGTCCTTGAGCTGATAACGCTGTTATCATGTCAGTGATGTTGCCTACTACGCTGATGTTTGGCCAGAACGGAATGTTCTGTCCGTTGAAAAGGATTTCAAGAACGATTGCTAATGAGATAAGTGAAACACCTACTTCAGTAATTGCGCCTGCCCAACCTTTTACTTTATTTAAGATTTCCATAATGGATCTCCTTTCTTATTGCTGACTCGTCTAGTCAGTGTATTATTTAAGACCGTGAGAACCAAAAGTTAAACTAGCATAAATGGTTTAAAGTACCAAAAACGCACATTAAAGATTGACAAACACTAAATACTATGTTACATTAGTAACACTACACACATACACACAAGGAGAAAATTATGTCAGTAGATACAAAATACGGCGAAGCCATCTTTAAACAAACACAGGAAGTTGCTGAAATGTTTAAAGCCGCAATGCCAAAAATCACAACAAACAAAAATGGATATGAAATCCGTACAAAGGTTCTAGAGATGGCGCAAGGCAACGTCTGGAACGACTATCACGCTAAATTTGGCGGATGGGAACAAAGTGTAAAACGTGACAGAGATACCAATGAGATTGTAAGTTCTATTACAATGCCAGAAGTACCCGGAACAGACGCAGTATTAGAAGCGGCTGAAAAGTTTTACGAATTTGTAAACGGAAAACCTAGTAAGTAATTAACAGGGACATAGTCCTTATACAAGTACATTAGACAAGCAACCCCTACTAACGAAATCGAGAACAGAGATTCATTGCCATTGGCTGTCAACGTTCCAAAAGTTAGTAGGGGTTAATCTTTTATTATGTCCAAGGACGGCCTGTTACAAGTCCACCTGAGTTAGCATTGTCTACTAAAGTTCCACTATCGTTGTTACTTGCTGTATAAAGCGTAGGCAAGTTGTTTTTAGTTTTTGTATTCAATGCTCTATAGTAAGGAGCAGTAGTATCTGCGGCCGCAAGTCCTTTGCGTTTGCTCACAGCGATCCTTAATTTTTCTTCTTGTCTTTGTCTTTTGAACCCAGTTACTCCTGAGTATCTAGGAATACAATAAACTCTATCACCGTCAACTAAACCTGCGGCAGTTAAGTTGTCACTACCATTGTTTGTTTGATTGATAGTAGAGTCTTTAACAGCGTGTATTTCTGCGTACATTGCTGTAACAATTTCTTGTCCTTCAACAGCCTGAGCAAGTGCTGTAAGTCCGTTCATTGTAGTTGAGCCCATAGTGACTGTAAGATCAAATTCTACGCCTGTCAGCCCTTTACATTTAATTGTTGCCATTGTATTCTCCTGTACGTATATTTAGCTAAGTAATAGTATGTATAAAAGACTTAAAGAATGGTGTAAAGATATCAACACTGTACAACGTGAGCTGAATGATATGGGACTGTTTACAGTTTATCATCAATTTGGTGCGTATATTCATTACGTAGACTGCCCGAAAACTACTCATATAAATACAGAGCATGATAAACAAGAAACCATTTCAAAGGATAATTGAATCTCTAAAAGCCGACGGCAAGTATAGAGTATTCAACGACATAATCAGAGAGCGGGGTTCCTTCCCTGAGGCAATCTGGTATGGACCTTACAACATTAAGACTGTTAATAATTGGTGTTCAAATGATTATTTAGGCATGGGGCAACATAAAGTTGTTATCGATGCTATGCACACAGCCCTTGACCAAACAGGTAGTGGTTCAGGTGGCACAAGAAACATTGGCGGTACATCACATTATCACGTAGCATTAGAATGGGAGCTGGCTAAACTTCACAAGAAGGAGGCTACTCTTATGTATACGAGTGCTTATGTTGCCAATGAATGGACACTTATTGCTTTAAGCAACATTGTACCTGATATATGTTTTGTTTCTGATTCAAAGAATCACGCTAGTCTAATACAAGGTATAAGACATTCAAAAGCAGAAAAACGTATATGGCTTCACAATGATATGAGCGATTTAGAAAAGAAATTAATTGACACTGTTGCCGAAGGACTGACACCATGTGTGGTGTTTGAGTCTGTGTATAGCATGGATGGTGACGTTGGTTATATTTCTGAAGTGTGTGACCTTGCTGAAAAGTATAATGCTATGACCTATATAGACGAAGTACATGCTGTAGGCTTGTACGGAGAAACTGGCGCAGGTTACTGCGAGAAGATAGGGGAAACACGAGTTGATATAATCAACGGGACTTTAGGTAAGGCTTTTGGAGTACAGGGAGGCTATATTGCCGGTGACGAATTAGTCATAGACGCAATTCGCAGTGTAGCCAGTGGATTCATATTCACTACCAGCACAAGCCCGGTTATTTGTTCTGGTGCCCTTGCGTCAATAAAATATTTAAAAGATCATAACGAACTTAGAATAAAGCATCAAGAACGTGCTATGAAATTAAAAGCAATGTTAGAAGATGTAGGAATAGAAGTATACTCAGAAGCCTGTACTCATATTGTTCCGGTCATGGTTCGTGATGCTAAACTCTGTAAAGAGATGAGCGACATGTTGTTAAATGATTATAATATCTATATACAACCTATCAATTATCCTACTGTCGCTGTAGGGGAGGAACGATTACGGATTGCTCCAACACCGTGTCATACAGATGCTATGATGTCGGACTTAGTTGAGGCATTACGTAAAACCTTTAAAAGACTAACATAGGAACTATTATGATTAAAAAATATCTATACATGGCCCTTGGGTTTGCGTGTTTAGGAATGGCTTACGTAGGAGTTGTAGTACCAGGGATACCATTTAGTATCTTCTTGGTTATTGCGGCTTGGGCGTTTGCTAAGTCTAGTAAACGTATGCACGACTGGCTATACAATCACAAATACTTTGGTCCATTCTTAACAAACTGGACACAAAAGAAAGTATTCCCAACCAAAGGCAAATATGCTATGATCGCTGTAATGGCATCATCGCTTATATTCTTTTGGTTCACTACTTACAATGTTGCGGCGGTAGCATGGACAGGTGGCTCAATGGCACTTGTAGCAATCTGGGCTTGGAGATATCCAGGATCAATTGAAGAACAAAAACGCAGAAAGAAAGCCGGCGAAAAGATAGCTTGGCTAAAATAATCTAAAATAAGGACTCGGTGAATTGTTCGCTTGCTAATTTAATTGCCAACTTCCATTGATCGAGTCCTTCCACACTATAAAAAATATCCGATCTAGGTTCAACTAACAACCACGCTTTGTGTTTGTATATTTCAGCAATAAGTTGATTTCGTCCCCATGTACTCATTCCGCTCATAAGTCTCCAGCACTTAGGCAAATTACCTTGTACCATCTTATCTAACATAAGTTCATCTGAACTTATACAGTTACCGTGACTTGTTTGAATAGTATTAGTCGACATCCAGTCATCTGTGTGAAGCATCATTAAACTCTGTTCACTTACTGGCCCGCCCTTGTACAGTTGGCCCGAGACCCCGCTGCACTCATATCCTCTAAGCCTTTGTAAGTCGTCGATGGTCATTGTGGAAGGTTTGTTAAGGGTTAAACCTATAACAACATTGTCAGTTTCTTCGTAAAGATAAACAACACTCTCAGCAAAATTTGGATCTCGCATGACGTGTGGTCTGGCAACTAAAAGTTTACCTTTAAAGTTTTTGAATCGATCCATTTGGTAACCTAACTATAATCAGGCAACGGCCCGCCGTACTTCTTACCTTTGATCTTCTTACCGCCAACTGTGACTCTAGAATTTTTACTAATCTTATGACTCTTGCGCCCTGACCTTGTTCTTAAGCCTTGGCTCTTACAACTCGCTAGGTTACTAGCACCTAATTTGCTGTTAGGTTTGGTCGAACGGCAGAGCTTTTTACTGGCTTGCCATTCTAGTTCAACTGATTCATCTAGGTCTGTTATCTTCATGCTATCTATATTTATCCGCAGGACACATTAGATTGTCGTCTTTGGCTTCAGTAAGAGCGAAAGTTAATGCTTTTCTCGTTCCTTCTGTTGTACCTAATACAACTTCTCCAGATTTCTCATGGTATTCAATTTTTGTAATCTTAGCAGGTGTTTTAGATTTCCCCACTAGAATATCTTGGCCTAATTCTAGACTTAAATCAATTGCACGTAATGTCATTGGATTCTCCATTTTACTTTGGTCCTGAGTGGACAATAATATTTATTCTCGTATCGACCATAGTCTAATAGTAAAGACCCCGCTGCACAGGAACTAAATATTAGTATGAGATATCAACTTTTTGACGATGACTTAGGAAGTTTTTTAGTCGTCGATACATGGCGTGACTTCATCTTAGCAAAGACGACTACCCTGACCCTAGGAAGTAGAATATGTCAACAATTGAATAAGAGACTTGGAACCGACGAAGCGTTTGATGAACTTTACCAAATTTACTTGACAAAGGCATAAAAAGACTATACTATAGTAAAGTAAGTTCAAAAAACGAAAGGCAAAGTTGATGACAGGTTTAGAATTCTATGGTGTACTTTTTTTAGTATTCCACCTACTTCCTGATGGTGCGTTTATGATTTGTGTATCAGGGTGTTCATGATGAGAAGTTTATTTCTTTTAATAGTAGTTTTATCATTGTCAGCGTGTGGGGCTCATAATCCTAACAACGAATGGCTCATTAATTCTAATACACCTAAAGGTTTTAAGAGTTATGATCCACCGTCAGGTGATTGGATCTTTATTCAGAATCAACCTTTTGCCGCACAAAGACAAGCCGCTCGAGAGTATGGATGGAAATGGGGAGACCCTAACCCTCCGTGGTAAAATTCGTGTTACTGGTGTGCCATTAGCTCAGCTGGATAGAGCGTTGGTTTGCGGAACCAGAGGCCAGGGGTTCGAATCCCTTATGGCACACCAGTGACATGCCTTAAGATATTTTTCTGTATCTTTTATCCAAAATAGGTTGACATTTGTTTCTATTGATCGTATAATGTATATAATAATTAGGCAAACAGAGAGGCATAAAAATGTTTTACATTTACGAAAATTCAACTACATATATTATTGGCAAGCCAGATAGAAATGGTGTAGCCCACCCTGACCATAGACAATATTATAAAACAATGTCGGCGGCCAAAGCAGGACTGACTAGGATTAAAAAGGCAGAAAACTTATTGCCAACTGATCCAAATTTTGCAGACTTTCGTTATGCAATCGCAGAAGCAGAATATTTTCACAAGAACATTGAAGCAAGTCGCAAGGCAAAGAACTTGATGAGTGGTGAGTGGTTCGTAGAGCCAATTAACACCCCAGGTTATATGAGTCCGGCACGTGAATCTTATTGGAGTATGTAAAATGGTAGAAGGATTTATCTTATTGGCTTATGTACTAGGTACTGCCTTTGGTTGGTATGTAGGCAGAAGTTCGGGTTTGAAAAAAGGTATCGTCGACACTGTTGATAATCTAATTGATCAAGGCTATCTGAAGTGGAAAGGACACAAGAGTAACCCCGAAATAATGAAACATGACGAAAAATAATCTTCCAAAAGAGGTTGACTTTTGTTAATAAAGATCATATAATGTATATAATAATTAGGCAAACAGAGAGGCAATAATATGACAAACTTAGTAACTAAATCCGTAGAACTTATCTATCAAATGGATAGCGATCAACTTAGAGAAGTCGCTGATGCTATTCAACTCAAAAGACAGTATCTAGCCAAGCAGGCTATTAAAAACTTTATCGTAGGCGATATGGTTCAATTCACATCAAGCAGAACAGGTGGCAAAGTAAATGGCACTGTTAAGAAAGTGAACAAGAAATACGTTATTGTTTCTGCTCACATTGGAGGCGACCAGTGGAGGGTGCCAGCAACTATGTTGACAAAGATCAGCGAGGTTGCTTAGTGGGTCCTTATTCCAAAAAAGTACAGAAGTATCGAGCTGACAGCATTCAGCGCCTGCTCGATACCAATCCCCAACTAGATGACTATATGAAATCTATTTGGCAAATGAAATTAAAAGACTTGGCTCTAAACGAAGAAGAATATTATGCTAGAGTGAAGAAAGTTTATTCGTTAATCAAACCAAAACACAGAGGATGGCCGGTATATGAGTAAGACAGGACAATGGGTTATGGACCTAGAAGAAAAAGCATGGGACAAGGTTGCTGATGCGATCAAAGATTGTGACCACGAAGCAGAAGCACAGACAGTGGCACTGAAGGCATTCGAAGAAGTAGGATTGCTAGGAAATTATCTAGAAGCACAAGACATTGAAGATGGTGTTTCTGAGATGTGGAATGAGCATTGTTCAGCCTATGCCTAAGTTCAAGCAATCATATTTCAAACCTACATTTGATTACGATAAAAGTATCTTTGAAGGACTTGTATGGAAAGAGCCTAATTCAAAAGGCACTGGCACCTACGACATCACACTAGAGCCTAAGGGCTTTACCTGTGACTGTCCAGGCTTTTCTTTTAGAGGTAAATGTAAACATTCACAACAGGTCAATGACCGTGTACAGGAGGCCATCAATGGCGAAGTCCCCGAATACTACTCCCTCTAAGTGGAGTATGAGTTCCACCTATAATTACAAATACCCTGGGTGGACAGAACAGAATCCTTTTATCTCTGCTATCTTTCAAGCGGTGGAGGAAGAAGCCACTAAATTAAATGAACAGGATGTGGCTGTTCAAAATGAGTTGGCTTGGTTAGACTATGTAGACAATGAATTCATTACTGACATGGAAACATATCCAGATGCCGAATCTATAATCAAAAAAATAATGAAGAAGGAAAACTAAAATGATTAGAGCTATTCTTTTTATGGCCATTGGGGCTTTTGGTGCTTACCTATACATGAACCCAGGTGATGTTACCGGAGCAACTGACATGCTCAAGAACGGCATTAACAAAGGTGCCACAGTAATTCAGGAGGCAACACAATGAAGATCGAAGACATCGAAGTAGGTAAGTCTTATGCCTGTAAATTTAAGACAGAGACTATGGTAGACACTTTCGGTCGTATCCCAGGTCTAAGCGATACTCCGCTGGCTGGTGTTAAGATGTACGAAGGTCTTGGTATCCTTGTTCAACGTGACACTGAGAAACGTCTTGTCAAAGTACAAGATGAAAAAAGCTCAAAGGAATTTGTCGTATCTTTTGACGACATATGGGACGTTGACGAAGTAGAATGGACTGACCCATTAACTACGTAGGAACCACCCTTCCTCAAATATATATTATAAGCATAGGAGAAATTTTTGAAGGCTGTGAATAAACATTTAGATTCTGTAACCATTGAGGACATTGAAACTCATAAACAGATCTCAACGACAGAACTTCAAAAAGATTTAGATAATCTTCGTAGATATGATGCTTCGGTGAATGCTAACAACTTCTACGGTAATCCTTTCCTATATCACTTTCAGTTTAAGAATCTATTAAATTGTAAAAGAGAAAAAGGCAAGACTATATATGATCTTTGGAACGACCCAGAAGAACAAAAGAAGCTGATAGAGAACACTCGCAAAAGAGATAGAGGTGGCAGAACTGTCGCAGGCAATGTCTATGAATGTTTTAGAATCAACTTAGGGTCTGTTGTTATGTTTAAGAGTACCACAGCCAAATATCTATATCAAAAACATAAGGCTACTCACGTGCTAGATCCGACAGCAGGTTGGGGTGGTAGAATGTTAGGAGCCTGGGCATTAGATATCAATTACACAGGCATTGATACTAATATAAACATGAAGCCTGCCTATGATAAGATGATTAAATTCTTAGACAATGAGCAAGAGTTTGATAGCAATTTATTTGAAACAGAATCAAGCACCCTTGAAATGAAATGGCAGAGCTGTCTAGACTTTGATTATGCTGGCTGTGATTATGATTTTGTCCTTACCAGTCCACCCTATGTAAATTTAGAAATATATGAACACATGACTCCTTGGGAAAGTGATAAGGCATTTTATGAAATGTTCTTTATTCCGTTGTGGCAGAAGTGTGTTGACAATATCAAACGTAAAGGGTCAGTCTGTTTTAACATCAGCCCTAAGATGTATGAGGATGCCCTAGCACATGGCCTAACACCTTGTGATGATGAAGAAGATCTAAAACAGCAATTAGGTCAACAAACCGGCAAAAAGAAACAAGATAAAATTTATATATGGCATTCAAGATAGTTTAACTTACATTCACAAAACATAAAACCACAATTTCATCTAAAAGGAGAATGATATGGAATGGATAAATGTGAATGAAAGACTACCTATGGTAGGAGAACCTTGTTGGTACTTCTTTGAACTGGTAGGTAAGCATAGAGGCTTCTATGGCGGCTTGTATGTTGACGAAGAAGGTAAAGAATGGCCAGGTATGTCTATTTTTTATTGTGACTATGGATTTCTAACTGGCGATGTCACTCACTGGCATCCTGATCAAGAAGAAGTTCCGAGTGATCCCTATTAGGGGTCACTTTTCTTTCCAAAAGAGGTTGACTTCTGTTATTAATGATCGTATAATGTATATAATAATTAGGCAAACAGAGAGGCACAAATGATACATTCACTTTTAGAAAGTAATATGCGAGAAGCAATTACACTTCCCGAGAACTTACAAAAAGACGGTTCCATTAATTGGAACTTCGTAGACTCTGACGCTTATGCTGAGTGTAGGAAATTATTCCGTAGCGATGAAGATTTTTATGAAGCATTTGACGATATCGGCGACAAGATCCAAATGGAGATGCGTGGTCGTGATGAGTACGGTAATCAACTCGAGCTGGAACTTTAATGTTAGAAGTAACGACCAACAAGAAGATGCCCAGTGCCTTCCAATTGTTCGTAAACGAAAAATGGTTTGAACATAAAGACGAAATCTTTTTATGGACAGGCAAGACTCTAACTGAATACGGTTCCGAATATTATTTCAATAAACATAAATGGCTCCTAAAAAGGATGTTTAAAGATGAGCAAGAAAGACAGAAGACCGCAAGCGCCAAAGATACGTAATTGGGTTGCCAAGGCTGTAAGAAGCTCTGAGAGTCCTTTCAAAGCTCGTGTGGAACGAGATAGGACTAAATGGAATAGGAAAATAAAACATCCAAAAGGGGTTGACTTATACGATTAATGATCGTATAATGTATATAATAATTAGGAAGTGGTTATGAATGGTGAATACTAGTTTACGTTATATTAAACCAGAGTCCGATCATTTGCGAACCAAGGCTCGGCCACTTTCTAATTATTTTAACAATTTTATTGCTGGAGGGCATTACATGACTGACACTTTTATCCAAGAACGCAACCATTACGATAACCTAAAAGAAGAACTAGGTTATGAAACTGTATTTGATGCTTCAGAAGGCATTAAACATTTAGATCATAAATTTTTCACAGACGAACAGCCATTGATGGTTACCTACAAGGTGATCAAAGAGTTAGGTCCTACGTTTGATGACACTGAATGGGTAACATTCACAGCCGTTGCGAAAGACGGCACATTAGGCGAGCTATGGAAGGCAGGCGAGAGCTTGTTCCAACAGGCTAAACTCTTTGTAGATGACTGGCATATTTTTATTGAAGGGTTTCATAAAACAGATAATGGTTCATTAGAAATGGTCACAGGGAGCTAGGATGGCATATTTAACCTACACTGAAAATCCAATAGGAGTGTTTGACGAGAAGAGCATCGGCAACACCTTTGAATTCTCAGCCAACGATGACCAAGGCGACATGGCAGAATGGCCACATCGTGTTTGGGTAGCAAGCGGAAAGATTGCCAACGATTCGGGTTGGCGTTATGCTAGGGTGATGAAGACTGTTGCCTACATTGTGGTAGATGAAAATGACTACGGTGAAGCCGTAGTTGAAAAATGGGACATTAAAAAACATAGGATGTACCATTGAGGTATTTGGCAATCATATTATTGGCTATCAGCACGTCTGCCTGTAGTATGAATACCATTGAGACTGCTAACACCATTCGGGTACTAGGAAGTCTATCAAAAGCCGGCGTCAATGAAGAGGCCGCGAATTGTATCAAAGACATATTTGATCCAAACAACCGAGGAAGTGGATGTAATTAATGGCAAGACCAACAATTGAAGATGAAGATAGGCGCCTAATGGACGAGTGGCTTAAAAAGAACGAAGTCACAGTCTGTCCGGCCTATGCTAGAACAGACCCAGACACCGTAGAATATAAAAGAGCCTGGGGTGGGCGTAAGAAGAAAAAGCCTGAAGCAAAAAAATAGAGACGTGTCGTTGATAGCGACTAATAGGGGATGGCAGACCCTATGAAGAGAAGGGCATTAACACCCCCAAAACTCAGGCCACTTTTTATTCCAAAAGAGGTTGACTTTCATAGATAATGATCGTATAATGTATATAATAATTAGGCATAACAGAGAGGCACAAATAAATGGCATATGTATCACAAAAAGATAAGGCAGAACTAGCACCAGCAATCAAAAAGGTGCTTAACAAATACGGAATGAAAGGTTCTATTTCAATCCGTCATCACATGAGTTTGGTAGTGACACTCCAAAGCGGAGCAATTGACTTCAAAGACTATACACATGGTGATGGTTACATTCAAGTCAATACCTATCATATCGAATCACACTACCAAGGTAAAGCAAAGGCTTTCCTTACAGAACTATTGGCCGCAATGAAAGGGCCTAACTATTTCTGTGATGATGATGCGATGACTGACTATTTTCATAGATCACATTATACAGACATCAACGTAGGTCGTTGGAACAAGCCCTACTTCCTACAGAACACCGCTAAGAAGGCGCCTAAGAAGGTCGTAACGGCATCTATTAAGGTTCCTGCGAACTCAACTATAACTGACAAAGACACTGCTGAGGATCTAGCTCGAATGAATAACAAAGAGTTGGACAAGGTAGTTGATAGATTGGTTGATAGTTATCCAACCCTAGCAGATACGTTAATGAGTAGAATCGGTTATGCTATGATGGAAAAAGAAGGCATATAATGTTATTGAGTATTCTAGGGGTTGTGGCTTGTTTGGCTATACCTCTGGTGATGCTTTTAATTTGGAACAAGGAGGATCCTAAATGAAGTTCGAGAATATTAAATTTAATGAAACTACCATGCCTCAGGGCATTCAAGCTCTAGTCAAGTTCAAAGACTACGAACTGAGCATTGTGAAGAATGATGTATCCTACGGTGGCAAGAACGGTCTTTATGAGATTATGGTTACGAAGAACGATAATCAAATTGAACTGCCAGGCATTACTGAACAGGGTGATTCAGTCAAAGGTTTCCTTAATGAAAGCGAAGTTGAAGGCATCATTAAGAAAATGCATCTAATGAGTGGTGCTGACCCGGAGGTTGCTTGAAGGGTATAATCCTAATCCTGTTGTTCACAGGAGAACTAGAATACAGATCATTTGACTATGAACCTCAGGGCACAACCAACGAAGAGATTGTTATATCATGCTCCGAAAGAGCAGAAGAACTAAGAGAACAGATATCAACTCACAGTTGGGACGATCCTAGAGGACAAGGCTTCTATCTAAAGGACGGCACAGGAACCATACAGGGTCACATCTGTTAGCCAAAAGAATCTTCCAAAAGAGGTTGACTTTGAGATAGAAAGATCGTATACTGTATATAATAAGAGATTAAGAAAAACTTAACAAATAACAATATGAGGGCAATCATGGACAAGACAGCAACTATAGACTTTTTTTACGACAAGAACGAAGACTGGGAAGCAACATATAATAACCAGAACTTCTTTGAATACAACCTACAAAGAATGAGATACTTGGTTGTAGACACAACATATCTAAAGAACAATCTATTTCAAGGTTGTGTGGATCTAGCGACCCTAGAAGTCAAAAACTCATTACAATTTGAAAGACTAAAACTATACACTCTCGAACAGTTATTAGAACTAGGTGAGATCAACGAATGGGATTGGTTAGGTGACGACTTCGAACATATGTGGCAGTACCTAAACTTCATTCAAAGTCACCACAAGGAATTCAACTATAATACAAGAATCATGGGTGAAGATGAATACATGGACATCTTCGCTTATACTATACCTGAGAAGTTCAGAGAAGGTGCTCTAAGAGAGGCTTACCTTGAAGGACAGGCAGACGCAGAAAAAGGCTTGAGCTAGTAGCCAAAAGGTGTTGACTTTCACCGCAAAAGATCGTATACTGTATAGACAATAAAGAAACAACTAACGAGGAGGGCAATATGCCAAATTGGTGTTCAAATACAATTACTATTCAAGGTTCAACAGAAACAATCAAAACCCTATGGGACGAAGCCCAAGCAGAAGATTCAGGCTTGCTTAATGCTATGAAGCCTATGCCCAAGGCACTAGAAGGTACAACTTCACCTTCACCCACTACAGGTACGCCACAGCCAATGGTAGACGGTGTAGACAACTGGTATCAATGGTGTGTAAACAACTGGGGTACCAAATGGGACGTAGATGCGGAAGGCTTAGAATTCGTAGATAATGAAGACGGTACTAGCCAAATCACAGGATGGTTTGACTCAGCATGGGGTCCACCTATTGAAGCCTATAATGCCTTTTTAGATGACATGGACGGCTGTTCAATTGAAGCAACCTATCACGAGCCAGGCATGGACTTTGTGGGTGAATATACGGACGGCAACGACAACTTCTATAATGACGTAACAGATCTAGTAGAAGGCGGTGCTATGAAGGACGATGAAACCTTAGCACGTCTGGTTGAGGATTATGCTATTGAAGAAGACATGGAGATGTGGCGAGAAGAGAACGAAGACGCTCCACAACCTAGTGAGGCATAATACTGCTTCAATAAATATGAGTAAGGACATGCACAAGGAGAAAGCAATGTCAACCCCACCCAAATACAACCTGGATGATGACACCCAAGAGAGCCTAGAAACCATAATGAACTGGGCTCAGGAACTGTGTGATCTACAGAGAGATGACTCAGTTCGTGATGAGATGTTGGACATACTTCTAGAGGTAGCTGAACGTTTCAATATCCAACGAAGTGTGATTAATGTAGAAGAAGAGTATGATGAAGCAACCAAAACTCAAACACTCACAATCACAACAGAACCCTCTCAAGATAACAAGCCCAAACTCACTGTGGTAAGTGACAACTCAAAACCCATTGATCTTGACAAATGGCGCCCTGATGATGACGAAGGACACTAAAGCTCGAAGAGCCCGCGGTAAAACAGAAGTTACAAAATATCTGAAGATCCGCATTGAGCAACTCACACTAGAAAGATCAAAGAACACGAATATAGACACTCTGTTGATACTAGATAAAAGCATACAAGAATTGGCTACTGTGCTAGATTTGATAGAACGCAAGGCCCCGCTGCAAAGACCCTAGAAAGATTGATTAGATACTGCTCGCATGATGGAATAGGTAGACATAACAGACTTAAAATCTGTGGCTTTGTGCGTCCCGGTTCGAGTCCGGGTGCGAGTACCATCTAAACAGTCTTAACACTTGAGATCTCCCGCAATGCTAGGCCCCGCTGCAAGCCCCTCGGTTGGCTGTACAGGGTAGAATCACCTTTGATCCTACAGTCGATCTACGGTTCTAGAGAGGGGTTTTACAAGAGTGAAAAGTA
>Ga0181388_1000056_pt1 | contig 32370 bp, 38 predicted proteins | sample 11SPOviralmetaG_FD_130120 | JGI IMG/M metagenome (GOLD analysis project Ga0181388, IMG submission 130120) | Marine viral communities from the oligotrophic San Pedro Time Series (SPOT) site, San Pedro Channel, CA, USA - 11 SPOT_SRF_2010-05-17 | ecosystem: Environmental > Aquatic > Marine > Strait...
GACCCAGACCACATGGGCGAAGAAGGAGAGTGGACAATCTTAACCAAAGACAACAAAGTTCTTTTGTTTTACTATTATTCTGACTGGGAGAATAATACGACTGTAATGAGAAAAACTTTCACCGTGCCGACGAAACCTGTGGCTAAAGCCAAGGCTAAAGCCAAGCCAAAAGCCAAACCGAAAGCAAAAGCCCCGAAATCCAAGGGATTCAATTACATATCATCTGAATCTGGATGGCCCAAAACAGGAACCAGAACTATTGAAAAAACTACTAAACAATATCAGCAAGATGGTTGGAAAAAACTAACTCACCGAGCCAAAATAGGCTCACAAATATGGAATAGAATTGGAAAAAGCCCTGAATACAAATCGTGGGTGCAAAAATTAAGCCAAATGGATAGTAACTCATATGATAATCTTCTTTCTGACGATTTGTATTACATGAAAAATGGTTTTGGTCATTCCAAGCCGGACGGTTATTTTCACTCACCTCATTTTGGCGAAGATGGTGGCTACGAAATCTTAACAAAAGGAAACAAGATTCTATTATTGTTTTACATTGGTGATTTTGACCATCCTATGTGCACTCCTTTAATGAAAAAAACTTTCACTATGCCTACGAAACCTGTGGCTAAAGCCAAGCCCAAGCCAAAGCCACGAGCAAAAGCCCCTGCTAAACCCAAGCCAAAGGCCAAGGCCAAGCCCAAGGCTAAACCCAAGGCTAAACAATCACGTCCCAGTCCCAGCCAATCGGCTGCGGCTACTAAAGTAGGCACTCGAAAGCGTGGTAACGATGGATTTATGTGGGAAGTTAAAACCAATAAAAACAAAGTTCACCGTTGGGCTCGGGATACTAAATCTACCAAACGTGCTGAAGATTATTGGCATTGGAAAGTGTAAAGTCGGCTCACAGCCACTGGGGAAAGTATAAGTGGGTGATACCACTACTTTTATTCATGCCTGAAGACTTTGATGCTGAAGAACTAAGCGATGTCAATCAAAGATTCCGTGATTATTACGCAGAGCAAGGGGTTTCTGAAGCCGATATCGCTGCTTTTGATATGTCTCGATTAGATTACGTTCATTGGGGCAACGCTTCATTTGGATTCCCCTCCTTTTTCTCTGTTTCTTATCCTGACTCTTTAGAAGCATGGGCTTACACTGGTTATCATGGTAAAGATGGTATCCGATTATCACCTTATACCTTTACCGTAGGTTCACCCGACCCAAGATTCCCTGACGGACCCATTATTCACCGTATTGTTTCTGCTACTGATTTAAACAACACACCCATTATTATGTTAGACTTTGCTGATCAAAGGGTTTCCGATATTATTTACCTTCCTATTTGGATCAACTTGGGTCGCACCCCTGAAGAATTAGAACCTGCTCTTCAAGCCACTTTTGGTAGTGGTGAAATCACAGTCGCTCTTTGGGATGACCCACATAATGTTTCTCAGGATTATCAATGGTCTGCTTTTCTCAACCCCTCTAAATCAGAAGAGGAGTAACCTATAAATAGTCGTGGTGACAATTTCACACTATGTCGGAAGAACTTTCTCCGGATTTGGAGGAACTAAAAACCCAGATCGAGGATGATGCAGGTGTCGACGAGGATACTAAAGAAACCCTCCCCGGAACTTTTGATGGCACATCGAAAGCCAAAGTTGCTGATGCAGCCGGAGTCGCTATGGGTAAAGCCAAAGCAGTTATGGCAGGTGTCGCAGAAAAAGATGATGGCGTTACTGATGAAACGGCTGATGGTGGCGAAGAAGTATCCTTAGATGTAGTCTCTGCAGAATCCGAAGATTCACCAACTCCTGAAAACCCTACTGAAGAAGCCCCTACTCCTATTGACTATTCTTCATATGAGCCCACTCCAGATGAACCCGTCGTAACTGATGTTGCTACTTCTACTCCTATGGTTACTACGGAAATGCGAGCCGAAGCCCGTGATGAGTTTTCACTTAATCAAAAAGTTGCTGCTATGCTACCTGCAGAATACGAAGCGTGGCTATTTCCAGACATGGGAGTTCCCGGTTATCATGAAGGACAAGTTACTTTGGCCCGTGTGCTTTCCAATCTTATCTCTGCAGGATATAATGCCGGCACTTTGGGATACGACCCTGTGATTTATCCCCGGATTGTTCAAATTGCTGCCAGCACTTGGTCGCAAGGTAATTACCGAGGAGTTAATTTAGAAGAAACTCGGGAACAACTTAGTTTAGCCCCTGCCAATCAAATTGTAGATGTTCTACCCTCTATGGACAAAATTACGCCCGATGTTTTGGCAACTTCATTCCCTGCTATGGTTACTACAGAAACCGAAGTTATTGAAATTGAAACCCCTAAATCTAATAAATGGGTTGCCCCGGCCTTGATCGGTGGTGCAACTTTGACGGCACTTATTCTGCCAATCTACATGGTCAGGAAAACTATCCGTTAACCATAACTATAAATAGTCGAAAGGAGGAAGTAAAAATATGGATCTGGACCTTGCTATTCAGAATACTCTGCGACGGTCTCCTATGGATTCCGCTATGCACGGCGTTCTTTCCAATTTTGGTGGACATTACGAACTTAAGAGTTACACCGAAAACGCTGGTTTGGCTGAGCAACTCTTTGGAGAGTCAGTAGGAATTACTGCCCCTGTGGGTGATGCTAACCTCGCTAAGCCAACTTTCAGTGCTGGAAAATCATCTGTTATTGCACCCGTTAACCAAACGTTCGTTTCTGATGCTACTGAATATACTATCTCATATGTCCCAGAAGGATCTAACTGGGAATTGGTAGCCATCACTTCCGCACCCAGCGGTTGGGACAAAGTAGTTAACTTTTTCAAGAACTCTGGTAACAGCACTGGTAACCGTGTCGTAATGATTACTAAATATGGTGACAAGTCTGCCCACCGTTTCCTTAATGCATTGGAAGAATCTTCTCTTAGTGAGGATGTCAAGAACCGTGCTGCTTCTATTGTAGTTTCTGCTCTTAGCCCAGAAGTTAAAGCCGTTATTGCTCAACCAGCCCAAATTTCTGAAAACCCAGATATTGCTGGAACTGCTCCAGTCTCGGCTCAAAGTTTCAACCAAAGTAACGTCATGGAAATGGATTTGGCTGCTGAATACCACGGAGTTCGAAAACTCCGTTCTGATTCCTTTATGGGAGACACTGTTGTTCCCACACCATTACACAACATGGGAGCCGGTATGCTAAGAAACGCAGAAGGCTTCAATCAAAATCCAGTTGGACAGCACATCGCCCCTCCGACCAAGATGGCAGGTGCCGAATCGTTCCGTAAAAACTCACGGAGCCTGTGATAACTATAAGTAGTAGAATAAGGAAGTGAATAATATGACCATTATGTCCAATGTTGATGAATCGTTTGAAGTCCTGACCGATGGTAGCACCTATTCTGGTGTTGCTGGTCTTGTGGCAGGTGCTATGGTTGGCGGATTGCTAACTTATCTTCCCTTTGGCAAACTGGGTCGTGTTGCTTCGATTGGACGCACCGTCTTTACTGCTGGTGTTGGTGGATATCTTATCCACGCTTCCAAGGGACAAACCTATGATCTTGGCAAAGGCATGAACTATGCTGGAACAGTTTTGATTCTTTCCTCTGTTGTGCAAGTTGCTGGAATGGTTTCTCCTAACTTGGGAGGCTTCCTCGGACAATACTCTGCTGAAGACATTCTTCCACAATCTGGTTCCGGCCAAGTTATCGGACAAGAAACTGCTACTCACTCTTACTCAGATATCAAAAACGCTGAAGACTGGGATTTTGAATCCATGAATCAAGATATGATTCACCGTGTTAATCCTGCCGACCCTACTGACTCTGTGGTAGAATACTCACCTATGGGTCACGCCCCTACTCAATGGTTCGGTGCTGAAGTTGAAGCCCCAATTTCACCCACCGGCGGACTTGATCAAAACTTTGGCGGCGGTGCTGGAGAACCAACAACTATTATTAACCCAATGGAACAAGACGTAACTGACTATGTTTCTTCCGTCGATACTATGGGACTTCGTGCTCAAAACCCTCTTGGAAAGGGTAACCTTTTCGTAACTTCTATGTATCCCGGCGGTAGTCCACCTGTTTCATACGGTGCCGAAGAACCTACTATTGAAAACACTGCTTCGGCTAATGTGCAAGGTGGAGAATACTTCAAACCCTTTACCACTGCTGATACAGATATGAACCCCCTCGCTTCCGTCCGTCAGGTTAGTCCCGGCGGAAAAACACCGATCCAATGGTATGGTTCGGCGGAAACTATTAACCGTGGCCAAATCGGAAACCATATTGGTGAAGGAAGAGGCTCTGTCATTGGACAGTAAACTATAAATAGTGGAAGAGAGAAATATCAAACACCCGAAAGGAGAGAAATAATATGCTAAACATGATTATGAACACACTTGTAAACCCAACGACTGTCGGAGCCTCGCTCTTGGTAGTCGGAGCAGCCGGACTTGTTGGCGGAATGTTTACGGACGTCTTGTCCTATAACATCCCATTGGTCAACATCAAACTTGGAACCCTTATGTATGTGGTTCCACTTGCAGTCGGTGCTGTTACCCTAAGCCGCCGTTACCTTGGTATGGACGTTCCATTCCTTGGCGATATTGCTGATGAAGCAGCCGCTGAAACTGGTGCTAACTGGGGAGAAAACTCCTCTGGCCCAGACAATGGAAACGGCGTTCCAACTTACTACGGTTCGTGAGACCCGATAGTAGATTAAATTTGTAGATAGGTGAAGAAGATGAACATCCGTAGTGCTCTCGTTAACGAATATACTGTTGGCGGCTCTCTCCTGCTCGTCGGATTTGGATTCTTCAGCACACGTTTTGCTGATATTCTATCATATCAAGTAACCTCTGTCCCATCTGCAGTTCCATTTATTGGTGGACAAGCAGTTACTGTTGGACGCATCTTGGGTATCGTTCCTGCTACTCTTGGTCTTGCAGTTCTACTACGAAAAGCCCGAGACGTTCCCGTTGTCGATGAAGTAGTCGAAATGCCTATTGTTAAGACTATCGTTAACTATGTTGATGATCTTAATGAAGATATGACTGCACACATTGAAATCACCCCCGGACAATCCGGCAATTTCCCACTTCCAATGGATTCCGAGGAAATGGCTGCTGAAGAAGCACTCTTCTGTGCCGAACATGACGATTATTTCCAAGCCTGTGGCTGTGGAAGCAAGGCTGCAGAACCCGTAGTGGAAGTTAAGGCTGCCGAAGTAAAATCAACCTCTGGTTCACCAAAGCAACAAGCATGGCGTTCCTGTGTCCGTGACGCTAAAGGCGATATGGCCAAAGCCAAGCAAATGTATACTGCTATGGGCTACTAAGGTGATTATTATGATCTCCGGACCCAAGGCTTATTATGAAGAGATGGGTTTTACCCGTGCAGACTCATTAGTATACTCTGCTGCCTTGATTGGATCTCTTGGAGGACTTCTTGGAATTGCCCAAGGAGTTCGATTTATGAAACTAAATCAAATTATTGCTTTTTCTATTATGACTGCTGGCTCTCTCTACGGAGCCAAAAAAGGTTTGGATATTGCTAACAAAAATTACTAATTTTAGTAACTGACCTTAGCCCAGACCGAAAACTATATATAGTCAGAAAGACAATCTTTCTGTATCCCTCGGGATGAAACAAACATGGAGTTAGAAAAATATGTCAATGAGAAGCCAAGTATATGAATGGAGCAATCTACAGGCGAGTTCTAACCAACTCCGCCGAACGACCGCTGACGAGCCTGCTCAGATGGTCGCAAACCGTGAATACGATATTTTCACGGGCGGAGTCGGTAACAACATCACCAAGCCAGCCGAAACAACCGCAACACAGTTTATTGTGATTGAGGATATCGCCGCAAGCCCAGTTTTGGGATCTGCTGTGCAAATCCGTATCAACACAACTGACTACTTCCAGAACCCTGACGTTACCGATATGGTCGGTATCCCGGGTCTTGCAAGTCCTTACCCTCGTGGTGCAAACTCTTCACTCGACCTCGCAGTTACTACTGCTGGTGGTGTCGGTTCACAGAACATCTTGAAGTCTTTCGACCTTTACCCTGACGTTTACGTCCTTCCGGGTCAGACTTTCCAGATTCTTTACTCAAGTCGTGACGGAACTTCAACAACCACAACTCAAGTTGTGTCCTGTTTCTTGAAGTATACCCTCTACGACGGTCCAGATGCACTCATCGCCAACAAACTTTTGGAACTTGGTGTCACAATCAACCCAAACAACGTTGACTGGTATAAGCGTTCCCTAATTGAGCAACAACAACGTAGCCGCATGGGAGGGCAAGCCTGAGTCCCTAAACTCAGGAACTAATTATAGGAGATGAAAAATATGTCAATGAGATCACAAGTATATGAATGGGATGCCAGCCGTGGAACAACAATGAACCCTACGACCTACGTCGGTCAGAGAGTTTCCGTGTTCGTCGGTGGTGTCGGTAACAACATCACAAAACCTGCTGAAACCACTGCAACTGAGTTTGTAGTTATTGAAGACATCGCTGTCACACCTTCTCTTGGTGTCCACAGTGCTATCGCTGCTAACACCGTTGTCCGTGGCCTTTTGGTCGATGGAACCGCTGGAACCTCTGGTTTCGCTGGACCTCGTGCCTATGTGCAAGTCCGTATTAACACTACTGACTACTTCTTGGACCCAGATAACATCCCTAACGATGGTATCCCCGGTATGGCAAGTCCTTACCCACGAAGTATCAACTTCCAGCCTTCCTTCAACCTTTACCCTGACGTTTACGTCCTTCCGGGTCAAGTCTGGGACGCTTTGGTGACCTTCTACAACCTCGGTGCTTTCGTTTCGGATACCGCTGCGGCTCCGGGAGAACTTCAATGCTTTGTCAAGTATACCCTCTACGATGGTCCAGATGCTCTTATCGCTAACAAGTTGTTGGAGATGGGAATCAGTATCAACCCCGGTAACGTGGACTGGTATAAGCGAAGTCTACTTCAGGCTCAGGCTTGAAGTGCATAACGCTTCCAGAACAACCACCAGAAGTCGTTTCGATGACGCACTGCAGCCGAAAGGCTGTCTTGCAGAGACAACGTTCTTCAACCCGGTAGGTAGGTTAGCATGATTACTTCAGCCCAACTCGGTGTGGGATTGATTGTTATCGGTGTTAGCATTACAGGTTATCACTCAGAAAAGTTGCTTAAGTTAGAGCATTACAACAGGAATCATCTTGTTTGGGCTCTGCTCGGAGTAGTATCATTCGGAGTCGGTCAAAACCTTGTTGCTGACAGCCTTCACGATCGATTACCTCGATAATAGAAACCGTTAAGTAGGTTAGTAACCCACACAGGGTTATGTTCGATGTAGTCATACCCATCTACCGAATCCGTGGAGAACTTTTGGAAAAGTGTCTTGAATCCGTAAGTCGTCAGACTTTTTCGGGACTAACTCAAGTCTGGATTATCGATGGAACCCCTGAATCTGCTCAAGAAGCAGAAGATATCAACGATATCAAGGAGTTCTTTCCGGAGTTCAACTGGATTAGACAAACCGGAACTGGTGTTTCACAAGCCCGTAATCAAGCCGTTGCTTTAGGCACTCAACCATGGGTTGCCTTTTTAGACGGTGATGATTGGTGGTATCCGGAACATTTAGAAGAACTGGCTACTTCGATTGCTACCCTTGATTCTGACCATGTTATGGTTTGGAACGCTGGCGATGTCGATGTTAGCATGACTTCTTCTAAAGGTAATGTTTACCAAAGTCGACGGGCTTTCAATTGGTTTCCCAATCTTTCAGATTGGCATCCTCGTTACCACGGTTTGTATTTCAAGTATCACGCCATGGTATTTCCTTCTTCGGTAGCCGTCAAGCGTCAACGCTTTGAACAAACTCAAGGTTTTCCTGAACAACTTTTTGCTGGTGAAGACCAGATTCTTTGGTATCGTCTTTGTGGAGATCCACGGTCAGATGATAAAGTTTACCGTGTTTGGGGTAACGATTACGTTGGAGCCTATCGTCTGCAAGAAGATGATTACTTTAACAAAGGTCAAAACCCCCTTCAAGATATGTGGGGTAGCGAAGCCCAACAACGTTTTGCTGATAACTTAACCCAAATGGAAACTATCTTCCCCGGATTTAATACTGATCCTTGTCCTGCAGATATTACTCCTCAAGAATGGGACACTTTGACTAATAACCCCCTGATTGTTGACCATTGGGATGCTTAGATAACCAATCCATGAACCTATAAGTAAGTGGTTGGACAACTGAAGTTTATGTCCGATGCTTACAACCACGCCCCACCCTTTGTGTTAGAAACACCCTTGGGACCAATTGATGTTGATATCGAAGCCTACAAGAACGCTGTGCTTTATGTTAACCACCAAACTGGATATGATTTACAAGACCGCCAAATTGATGAGTTTATTGGTGCTAACTCCGAGTCTAAAGCCAAAGAGTTTTCTGGTCGTTCCATGGTAGGCTGGATTCATTCTTTGGTTTCTACATTAGAGGATGATTTCGAGTTAGTGCGAGCCACTAACTATAATAACCGTGGTTCTGCCGAGTCCAATCCAGTTTATCTGGATGAAAAAGTCCGTCTTCGTGGAGGCAAAGAAAAGACTATCAAAGTTCCACACCGTCAAAGCCGATATTATCGACATCGTGGTAAAGACTATCCCTTGGTAGTTACCTTTTATCCTTACGACACTTATGAGATGGATATTCGTTTTTACTTCTCAACTACTTCTGACTTTGACTACACTGATTTCATGGATGATGTCAAAGAGCATTTTAAGACCCAAGGTATCTACAAAAAAGCCGCTATCAATGCCGACTTCACTTACTTAGATGTTCCTGATTACACTTGGGAAGACATTATCATTTCTGAAGAACAAAAGTCACAAATTGATAGAAACGCTATTTCTTTCCTTGCTCGTATGGAACAATATGAATCCATGGGTATGAAAACCAGTCGTGGTATTCTTCTTAAAGGACCACCCGGAACAGGTAAGACTCTTTGCTGTTCTGTGCTCATGAACTATTGTCGTGATTCCACCATAATCTATGTTTCTCGTAATGCCGTTACTGAACGGGGTCAAATTGACGATATCTACAAAGTAGCCCGTATGTTGAGTCCTACCTTAGTAGTTGTCGAAGACATCGATACCTTGGGAGGTATTGACCGTGAAGAAAGTGACCACCCTCTCTTGGGAGAGTTCCTGAATTGTTTGGCCGGTGTTGAACAAAATGACCAAGTTATTACTTTGGCTACTACTAACTATGCTAACCATTTAGATTGGGCTTTGGCTGATCGACCCGGACGTTTTGATGCACGGGTAGCCTTTGACCATCCTGACCAAAAAGCCCGCACCCGTATCCTCTCTAAATATTTGGGTTATTGTGAATCTGAGGCTTTAGATATTGGTGCTATTGCCAAGAAAACTGATGGCTGGTCTGGAGCCTATCTCCGTGAGTTAGTCAATGTTTCTATTATGCTATCTGCTGATGATGGTGCTATCATTAAGCAAGCCCATCTTGATGGAGCACTTGAAGAACTTAATGGTTTGCGTAAGACTATCGCCACAGAGCGAGGACGCAAGCGACAAGATGATAGTAGTGAGTCTTATTTTGGTTGAAGGTAAACTATAAATAGCGGCAGGACCCAATACTGGGTATGTCAGTTGCACCTACTGTCGCAGAATTGCCACTTCAAGATATCAGGTTTCTTTTTGGAACCACCCCTCAACTAAGAATGCTTCCTGATAAACTTGTTCAATCTGGAAATGTTGGTATTGGTGAGTTTAAGTTAGTAGCCCATTTTCCGGCTGCCAGTGCAAACACCGAAGCCGATAAAAAAGCCTATCTGCAGCGACACGCTACTTTCCAAGGTGGAGACTATAGTATCTATTACGATGGGACCTACTCTCTCGATGATATCAATTGGGATGCTACCAACCGAGCCGGTGTGCACTTGATTACTCAAGATAAATACGGTAACACCGTGCAGTTCCCAGTAGTTCCTTCTAAATCCGTCCCCGGCGATCTGAAACTCTTGGTTTCTGAGTATGTCGAATCCATTCTTAACCCTCCTTTGATGGTTCGTTGCAGTGGTATCGGTGGTCGTTTGACCCCAGACCCTACGGCTCTAAATACCTTTGACCTCTCCGTTAACCCACAGCAAACTAAGTGCCCCGTTAAGGCCCGACCTCACGTTCCTCAGCAATACCACGCTGAAGAAATGACTATGGATCACGGTCGCTATGTTATTGACGCTTCTGCCCTAAGCGATTCTGAAATTCAATATCTTGATTTCTATCTTTATGGTGCTGAAGAAACTTTCAATTCTCCCTATGCGGGTAGCGGTGCTCTTTCCGGTGTCGGATTGTCCACCAATCAACTAACCTCGACTGTGGGTTCAGGAACTTTCGACCAAGCCTCGCTTAATTCTTCTGGGCATATGAATGTCTTTGCTAACGCTGAAGATGAAGATGAAGATGAAGACTTTGAATATCCTTGTGATATTTGCGGTAAGGCTGCTGATTATAACTTCCAAGATTCCATGATTCGTTGGAAGATCGTCGATGATGATTTTGACCCATCTTCTGCTATGTATGCTGGATGGTCAGGCTCAAGTCAAAATGATTTCTACTGTAAAGAATGTGCTAAAAAGGAAGAAGGAGATGACTATTACGCTTTTGCTCATCATGCAGACCCACATAATGCCGAAAACACTTACATTTCCAAAAAGATGAGGGAAGTTCATTTTGGCCAAATATTAACTGAACCACTTTACCGTCAAATGCTCGGAACTCGCTCCAATTATCCGGGAAATGGGGACTATGATGAATATTTTAACGAATGGGCCCATCTCAAACAAGAAATAGATGAAGGGGAAGGAAGAGAATGGGACTTTGGATTTGAGGCTTGGAAGGCCCACCTCGATGAGAAGTTTACAGAAGCAGGTGTTTTTGAGAGAACAGTCCCACTTCCTAAAAATAACTCTAAAACAGACCTCCAAATTACAATTCCAGCGGATGTAGTAGAAAGAATCACAACTCATTTTGGGATTACCAAAGAAAACTTAAAGGGAATTATGAACAACGCTATTAAGGACGAGTTAGAAACTACTGCAGGCTATGATACTTCATCACCAATTTATCAGAAACTGTTTCAGACGGATTTATCTAACATCCGACTTGATTCTGAAGAAGAAGGCAACACCCCTGTCCAAGATCCAATGGAATTTGGAGAGATGGCTAACTGGACACCCCTTGACGGCACCCCCGGTTTGAAGCGAAAGCGAGCAGAAAACTACTACTGAAGGAATGGTAAATATGGCACGAAAACAAAGTAATTTTAATAAATTGGCAAACAAGATCACGGCTCAATACCTTGACAAGGGTTTCTCACGAGAAGAAGCCGAAAAGATTGGTAAGTCTACTGCTTACAAGATCGGTGTTCGAAAATACGGTAAAACTGGCATGGCTAAAAAAGCGGCTGCTGGTCGTAAGCGAGCCGAAGGCACTGATGTCATGTGGGATGGAGACGAATGGGTCTTAGTCAAAGATAATACTGTGGCTGACGTTATCGCTGACGAATATCTGGACATGGGCGAAGACTACGATGACGCTGATCAATATGCTCGACGTGCTTCTAAGAAAATGTCTGCTGAACGACGTGTCCCACACTCACCAACAAGGAAGAAAACTTGGAAACCCACTGAAGGAATCCGTCTTAAAAAATCTCTTCGCCCCGGCAAGTTGATAATAACTGATGTTGTTGAAAAAAATGCTCCTGCTTCTACGGCTTCACCAAGTCTATCTCGTGAAAAGTCCAACATTCGAGATGCTGTCCGTAACCAAATCGATTCTAAATTCGACTGGAATCAATGTCTCTGGGGTCCTTTTGCAGTTCGCTTTGAAGCCAGTGATTCTAACAAGTTTTACATGGTCTGGGTTTACGACCACAACGGTGCTTTCCGTGCTCTCGGAGCCTACGGTGGCTTAGGACAATCCCCTCGTCTGCAAGATATCTTGACTACTCGTGACCGTGGTGCTGCTGAAAAGGCAGCCGCTAAGAAACTCAAGGCCAAAGAACGCAAGGGTTACTTTAACTACTCTGCGGAATACTCTAACGCTATCGTGCAATTTGAAGACGGTTCTGGATTCTCCTCTGCCTCTGCCCCACCTAATGACATTCATTTCGGTGCTGACACCGATCCTGATGAATACAACCCTTATGGATTCATCCCCGGAATTGATGAGGATGTGCTGGGTGCCGAAAACCAAATTTTCGCCCTTACTTATTGGATTAGCGAAGGAATCAACATCGAGGAAATCACAGATCTTACTGAAGCCTTGGAACTTTACCTTTCACTTTCCGATGACATTAACCAAATGGAAGATATGGAACTTCAAAAGAACCCTCGCTACGCTGAAGCCAAGCGTCTACGTTCCGAACTATCTGACAAGTTAGATGAACTACAAGTCCCAATTATCGTCCAAGAGGAAATTGAGTTCGATTCCGAGTCGATTCTTCGTGTAAACAATATTCTTAAAGGTGTGGCTGGCACTATCGTGGCCCTCTTTGGATTTAAGATGTGGTCTGACCGCAAGTAAGTATAAATAGTTGAGAGGAGTAATGATTAGTATGGATCTAAAAGTTGTTGGTATTTTTGCTGCTATCACTATCGCAGGTAAACTTGTCATAGATCGCCTTGCAACCACCGAAGTTTCAGAGGAAACTCAAGAAACAGTAGAGATGGAAGCCCATGTTGAACCCCTCCGTGAAGGTCAAATTACCCGAGAATGGGGATCTATTCCCATGGTTTCCACAGAACGTGGACTTTTGGGTGGACAAGCCGTCGGTCAAAACATCAATTACACTTACCCCGTAGGACAACAATCCGGTGATGTCGTTAACCAATCTTGGACTGCATACAGTTACTCTTTGATGACTACGAGCCCAACATATGGCCAGAATTACTTCGGTCGTGCGTTAGGCGTTCAATGAGGCTTAACTATAAGTAGTCGTGAGGTCAAAGTGATACCATGGTAGATTTTGCCACTCTACGCAATCAGATTCTCTTTGGAGAAGGAGTGGAAACTCCAGAAAGGGAACCCGGTCCTACTGAAACAGAGGCTCTTAGTCCCGTAACCGGAGTTCCTCTTTTTGTTGGTGCGGCTACCCTAATCTTTTCTGCAGTTGATAAAGCCAAGTTTGATTTGTTGGGTTCTCATCGACCCATGGCTATGATTCTTTTCGGTGTGGCTCCTTTGGCTTTTGGTATTGGACGTTTGTCTCGTGGTCGTATGGCCCAAGAAGAAATTAAGCGTTATGAGTCTTTGCTTGAGGCTACTCAAACTGCATATGAAGCCGAAATTGATTCTGAGGAAGAACATTCTGCAGAACGACAACCTGACCAAATGGGATATTTAGAAAATGATGCTCAATATTACTTTGAACCTGTGGCTACGGTCGAGAACATGGGTCTCGGCACCGTAGGAGTTTACGGTGACGCTATCGGTCAAGAACCTTTTTCCTTTGAAGCCAACGAAGGCTTATTTGCACCTCGTGTTTCCTATGAGCAACAAACCTTTGGATGGTGATTAAAATGAAGATGAGTTTTTATTGTTTACCGCTTCGCAAACACGTTAAAGCGAAAGTTACTGCTATCGTGAAGAAAAAATCTTACTCTATCAAGGGTGTTCACAAAGAAAATGGAAAAGATTATAATCTTAACAAAGTTGTTGGCAAGGCTGAAGCCGAGCGTATTTCTAAAGAAACAGGTATCGATATTGATGAAGGTCAGTTAGCAGCCGCTGCTGAAGAGTTCTTGCCTACAGGATCTGGTCATGTAATTGGCCAAAACACTGCTGGTATGGAAACTGCTATCGAAGGCACGGAAGAAACAGTTACTGCTAACACCACTCCTTTCCGTTCTGAAGATGACGAAGATAACATTGGACCTATGCGTATGGAGGCTGAAGTTGATACCAGTCCAGATCACTTACCCGGCGAAACCTCAAAAGAAATGATGAAGCGTCGTGATACTCCTGAGTATAAGGCTGCCCGAAAGGAACGTAAAAAGAAGAAGCGACAAGATCTTCAAAAAACAGCCCCGTATCTTAAAGTATCCAACCATTCCTTTGATGGCAGAGCATACCTCTTAGACTGTGGGTTGCCCACCAGAGTTATGTTATCTCCCACACAGTTGAAAACTTCAGGCATGAAAATTGATGAAATTGATACCATTCAAATTCATTCCCAACCCGGTGGTCGTTTCCCTATGGTTATTGATAGTCGGTTTATTGGCAAAGCCGCCGAAACTGAAAAGAACTGTGGCTGTGGCCAAGACCCTTGTGTTACTTATGGTTCTGAAACTGAAATGATTGAATGTGGAAACTGTGATGCAAAGTTCAGTATTGATGAAGGCTTAGATATTGGCGGTATTGATTACTGCGAAGAATGCTATGATACTCGTTCTTCCTACGAAGCCGAAGTTGACCAAGCCGGAGAGATTGTTATCGAAACCACGGAAGAAACTTCTTTGGACGACACGGGCTATGAAACCTTTGTAGTTAGTCAGGAACACTGGGATAAAGTTTACCAACATTCTGATTGGGATGATGAAATTACAGAAATGGTTCATGTTTACCGAAATTCTGACGGTATCGCTATCCAAGTTCCCAACCCTTTTTCAGATGAGGTCTTAGAGATGATTATTGCTACTCAAGACATGCCGATGGATTCAGTCTTTAAATCTGAAGAACCCAGCACCCGTTCCAGCCTGTTCGGATTGGGCTTAGGAATCATTGGTTTTGCCTCTGCCTTTGCTCTTTATCGCCGTTACAACAAAGAAGAGTAACTATAAATAGTCGTGGCGATAACTTTAGGCTATGACTGGTTACAATATTAGTTGCGATCCCGGCGATTTATACAGCCGTAAGTGTTATGTTAACACGGCTTCAGGCAAACAAGAAATTATTGGTTATGATTCCTCTGGAAATCCTATCTCTAAACAAGCCACTACGGCTGCGGGCACAGCATGGCAACCATCTATCACTCGTTTAGATCAAGATGGTAACGCTTACCAACCCTACGGTTCTGGAGGACTACCCTTTACTATGTCAGGTATCGCAGGAATCTTTGGAATCACTCCGTCATCGGGTGCCGACCCACAAGATTGGAAATACATTACTGAATCCGCCCCCGGATCTTACTCTCGTAAAATGTATAATGAACGCACCTGTAATCCTCTTTGGCCTACTTTGGGATGCAAAACTACTCCTACTGATAACACCAAACTCCAAACTGCTCCTACAAATCAAACCCAAGTAGCAGCCTCGGTCCCATGGTATCGACGTTTCTTTGGTTCTGAGAGTGTTGGAGATAAAAAGCAAATAAACCCGGCTGCGAAATGGCTTGTAGGTGGAATCACTTACGGACTCTTCCACAGCATTTCTAAACATTATTTGAAGTGATAACATGACTAACGAAAAGTCAAAAATCTCGGAAAACCTTCAGGGACAGCAAGATGCTAAAGAGTTGGCAAGTCGAAAGGCTTGGCGTAACCTCTTGATTCCCGCTGTTGGCTCCGCAGCATTTTTTACTTCAACTATGTTAGGAGTTATTAGAACCCACAAACAATACGGTTGGCCCAATGGCTCTTTTTACCTTTCAGATTATCTGCTGATGGGAGTTCCCTTTTTGATCCTATCCCTCGGTTTCTTCGAGGAATTCACAGGTCGAGAAGACAAGATCTTCAACGCAGCAGGTGATGTCTGATGTTCTCAGATAACTTCAGTGGAGAAATCGAAGGTAATTATCGGAATAGTGGGATTACTTACGAAGTTTCTTTTACTTCTGACCAAGTAATGAACGGTGAGTATGATTATATCGAGGAGTATGTCGTCGAACTTATTCAAGATGATGGTTCTCCACACGATATTCAAGATTTTGATTTATATCTTACCAAGGGTTGGGACTCAGGTTCTCAGATCGACGGCACGGTAACTTGGTGGACTGGAAAATACAACAGTGATAAATTCGATGCCGAAGCAGAAAAGAAAGAAAAGAAAGATTGGATGGGTATTTCGTTAGCAGGTAGCGTAGAAGATATTTTTGAAATGTTATCGGCCGAAGAAGCGGTGATGGTTTACGGTGATGAATCGTTTGAAGCCCCGGCTTACGGTTCTTACTACGGAGCCTGTTTACTTCCTGACGGTTCTTGTTTTGAAACCTCTTTAGATGTTTGCAACCATCTTGACGGTCGATTCCAAGGCCCCGGAACTAAATGTAATCCCGATTCTGATTTCTTAAAACCTCGGATAATGAGATCTGAATCCACCTCCTCTGGACTTGGCAAAGGCTTTACAATTGGTATTATTGCAGGTATTATTTCAGGGTTAGTAACCACAGTTTTTGGAACCGTGATTTCAGAAATCCTTTTAGATCGCTTAAGGGAAGACCCCGAATTAGAAATTACGGAAGAAGACCCCGGCACGAACACACCTCACATTTGACCTTGCTTGCAGCCACTGGGGAAAGTGTAGGATCCGCCCCGGCGTAGTTATAAATAGGTTCGATACTAAAAGTATTTTTGATGGACACTGAGGACGACATCTGGACTGAGTATCTCGGTGCTCGTCGTGAGAAATACCTTGCTGACCGTCGTCTGGTTTTAGGACAAGAGTATGACACCGACCGTCAACGGTGGAATGCCCTTTTTGAACAAGAGTGGTTGTTAATGGCTGAGGCTTTGTGGATTGAGGATAACGATCCTATTAAACAACAATTAGGAGATGATTATTTAGAACGAAAACTCATGGCTAACTTAGAGATATCTCGACAAGTGGCTTCTGACTTTCATGAAATCCAATGGAATGAAAAAATGATTCCTTTTGTTTATTATGAGGATTTTATTATGCTTTCCAACCAAGGTATCTTTCGTGTAGAGGAGTTTGCTTTAGACAAGGGTCGTCGTTGGCGGAAAAACGTGGCTGAGGATATATCAGCCTATGGGTATCAGATTGTTGATACCATCAGATTGTTAGGAGAGGAGTATTTACATGTCGCCAGAAAATGAATGGGAAGTAATGGAAGAAACCGAGTTTATTTCGGTTCGCATCATGTTGTTAGTAGTAGTAATCTTATCAGTGCTTGTGCAAAGTGTTGCTCAACTTCTGACTCCCAGTTTTTGGCTAAATTATCAACTTTTAGCCTTTATTTTGGCTACTAACGTGGGTGCTGTTATCTTGGCTATGATGGCCCAGCATTCTGCAGATAACCTTAGCAAAAGATATCGTCAAGCCTTTACACCTGATTTTTATCGAGGAATTGAACTCTTTTCTTCCTTCTTTTCTCGTTTAGAAAAGGAATCTATCTCTCGTGGCACAGATATTGAAGAGCGTATGGATGATTTAGTCCCTCGTGTTCATGATTTCTTGCTATCTAATGACCCTTTGGCTTCTCCGCCCGACCTTACTATTGAAGATGCACCTGAATGGAAAGATGAGTCTGAATTGTTTCAATGACGCAACAGACCCATAATTATTTATAGTAGTTTTTCCATATTGAGTTGTTATTATGTCACGTTTCTGGGCCTTCTTGCAGGCTTGCATTTTTAGTCTGTTTTTAATCATGGCTATCTGCGGTTTTATTTTAGGTTATATCTGGCGTGATGGGCTCATGGATCCTGATGAAAGCCAAGAAGCCGTTAACCAAGTCTTATCCTTTTTAGGACCTTGGGCTTTCGCTATTGATGTTTTTATTCTCTCTCCTTTGATTTGGTGGTTGGCTCGTAGCACCGTTTGGAAACCCATAGTAAAAGAAGTGCCTCCGTTGCCTACCGATATCGTTATTCCTTCCATGATAGATTTGCCTCCTATATTCTTGCCTCCACCATATAGTGACCCAAATCAAGATATGTGGGAAGAAATGCTTCTCAAGAACGAGAACCTATAAATAGTTGAAACACCTCACATAAGGTATGGCAAATCAGGATCCACAACCAGAATTGTATACCACCCGTCATCAATTCACGACGGCCAATACACCGGGAGATATCGCTACCGTTTCTATCTACACTAATCAGGCTAACAACGAGGAAGTTCGTATTTACGCCATTATGGTTGATATCTTAGACGAAAACGGCACTCCGGTTTCTACTTCCACCACAGATGTGGATTTTGCAGTTACTATCCAAGTCGGACCTAATAACATCCCGTCTAATCAATTCGATTTGACTACCATCTGTTTCCGTGATGATAAAATGCTTTCTTTTTCTTCACCCATCTTGGCTTTGTTCCAACAGCCGTTGGCTTTGGCAGTAGAACTGAAATCTACCACAGGGGCTACTCTTGCTGCTAACCGAACCGTTGTTTGCACACTTGTGGGCGAGTTAGCCATCCAAAAGCAGTTTTATACCCAGCGTAGACCCCGTCGCTGAAGCGTAAGGTATAAATAGTTAAGACGCTCACTTAAGACTACAAGGTGATTAACCATGGCAAATCAAGACCCACAACCAGAGATTTACACGACTCGTCATACTTTCACTGGTGCTACTACATCAGGAAACACAAACACTGTGTCAGTATTTACGAATCAAGCCAACAATGAAGAAGTTCGAATCTATGCTTTGGCAGTTCGAATCCTTGACGCTGCTGGATCTAACGTTACTACTGAAACTGATTTCGCTGTTTCCGTCCAAGTCGGACCTAACAGTGTTCCATCAAACCAATTCGATATCGGATGGTTGGCTGCTAACATCGCTAACGGTGGAAACGTTCTGGCTTTCAGCACCCCTATTTTGGTCCTTTTCCAACAACCTTTGGCTATCAAGGTCGAAGTTAAGACTACAACTACTGCAACACGAACTGTGGTTGTTGACCTAATCGGTGAATTGGCTATTCAAAAGGAATATTACGATGAGCGATTCTCTAACGGTTCTCCACAGTAAGAACCTATAAGTAGTAAAGTCAACCCATAATGGCTATGGCTATCCGCCGTCAGGCTGCTGAGTGGAGGAATGTAGTTCCTCAGGGTGATCGTAAGGTTAGACCCACACATCCCGTTTTAGGTCGTTGGACCGCTGCTGACGAATCTGCTGGACGCACTTATAATGAAACTATCGAAACCGTCGGAATCAACCCCGGTGATGTAGTTGGTGTCTTTACAGGAGGCATTGGAAACAATTTAGTAACTTCGGCCCACCTTAAGGCTACTGAGATGATTATTATTGATTCGTTGTCGTGCTGGCCTCCAGATGCCTCTATCAACGTTTTCGTTAACTCCGATTACTATTTTGAGGCTCCCGATTATTCTTCAGTTAGTGGACTTTCGGGTTACACAGTTCCATTTCCAGAACCCAATGAATTAAATATCTTTACTTTTGAATCTTTTCTTGAAGGTATTCCAACACCTATTGTTATCGAACCAGAATCAACATGGGGTATTTACTATACGGTTGAAAAAGCCACTCACGATGGTAGCCCTACCCGTGACGGACAAATCGGAAGAGTATTTGTCAAATATCTACTTATTGATGGTTCAGATTTGCTTTTGGTTAACCAAATGAAAGAGTTGGGCATACCAATTACATGGTCGGAAATTCAACGTTTTAGGCAGGATTTGATTCGCCACGGCTTAATGGCTGATATTGGTGATGAAGCCTTTGATCAAGATCTCATTGATAAAACTGGAGTTACTACTCGTCGGAGGTCACTTCCATGAGACACCTGATTTACCATTGGGTCTTACAACCTAAAACTTATGGTTTTAATCCTGAAGATTGGCCTGCAGCCGGTAACCCTATCTCTATTTTTACCAGTTCCTTTGGGTCGGCAGGAAAGATTAACCGTGAACCAATTTCCACTACTGCCCAACCCCGAGATAACTGGAGTGGAAAGCAAGTTTCCTTTTTGCCTTTAGTTCCCGCTAATCAATTTATCGTCGTCAACAGTTTTGGTAGCACCCCCGGTGTCTTGCCACTCCCTAAAAGAGTTAATGCTTGCCGAACTTATCGCTATACTTTCGAACTTAAGGTTCCTACGCTTCCGGGATTAGGTCAGATAAATGAATTGCAATATATTGAATCCGGAAATACTATACTTGCTCGAACTAAAGATTTGTCTAATCCTACTGGTGGTTTTACTGCCTCTGGAGTGCCTTACAATGGAGTTTTCTCTACTGCCGCTAACTTAAAAACCATTTTGGAAGATTTTTATAATCAGTATCAAGGTGCGGTGACAGTTACTAAATCAATTTCAGGGAACTTTGACGTTTTTTCTTGCACGGTTGATTTTACCTTGTATGGTAGCAACCAACCCATACCACTAATTAGTATTCAATATCAACAAACTTCCTCGATTGCTTACGCATTTGGTGGTAATAAATTAACGGTAACGCCCACAGGATCTTGCGTAGAAACTATAGATTTTATTGAGGGTGTAAAACCTAATGGATTCGTTAACCTTATTATTAACGACACCCAATATTATGTGGATCCAGCCAGCAGACCTTCATTTGGGATTTCTGGCGATGCTGCACCATTCCCCCGAAATGTTGGATTTAAGGTTCCACAATATGAGTTACGGCCCAATGTTTATGTCTTGCCCGGCCAGTCATGGGATGTTCAATACACAGTAATGAATGATATTCATGCTCTTAATAGTTACTTGGAATACCTCGATACTGCACCCACTCCACCTGAAGATCCTGCTGAGTTCGGAACTTACTGGAAGTTTGCAGAAGTATTCCTATCCTATTGGATATTTGAGGATGCTGAGGCCCTGATTTGTCAGAAGTTAGTGCAGTTAGGAATCCCCGTTATTCCTGATACTGTTGATTGGTATAAGAAGCGTATTTTAGAATCCGAAGGGCTTGATTGGAACACTTACGAAAAGTATTTGGAAGTTATGAGAGAGTGGAGAGAAATCGACAAAAAACGTGAAGCAGCCTATCATAAGAAGAGAGGAGAACGCATTCGCACTCGGTGAGTAACTATAAATAGTCGAAAGGGGGATTATAATACATGACTGACGGAGAACGTATTCGTGATCTGAAGCGACCCTATCGAAAGAAGGCTCTGCAAACAGGTTACTCTCAAAAAGGTGCTTCGGTTCGTTCGCAACCACCACCCATTTCTACCTACAACCAACCTAATCAGACTAAGGCAACTCAGGTGGTGAGACCGGGAGTAGATCCCGCTACCTTTCGACGCCCAGTCCGAGCCAGCCCACAGGCAGGACTCTCTGGTGTTCCCCTTGATTACAGCAACTATCCTTGGCATATGGTTTCTAAAGGTAACTCGGCAAACTTGATTCAAAGACAAAAGGTTACTTTAACTACCTTGGATACCTATAATGCTGATGGCACTTTGGCTACGGCCAATTCTTTTAACAATAACGCTTATGTCGATGCCGTAGTTGTTAACGTAGCCGATGTTTTGGGTGACAATACATGGCGTGACTCCGACTCAGATGGTGTTTTAGATGAAGTAGTTGCTCGTTCTGATTATACTTCGGCTCGTGCACCGACCATCCCACCGATTACTGCTAACTTCTCTCAGGTTAGTGAGGCTTCTGATAACCGTTTCCCAGTAGGAGGAGGTTCTTCCTCTACCAGCGTTGCCGGAACTCTACAAGTTGGTTCTAACGGTGATCTTTATGTCGTTGGTTCTTTCGGACACACCGAACCAGTGGATTCTGATACTGTTTCAGGTATTTACTATGAACTTTGGGTAGATGGTCAATTGTTTATCGAATGGAACGATTTCCAATGGGCCCCACCATCTCCTAAGCGAGATATGTGGGTTTTCGATGTCCCAATTATTGTAGAAAAGCAAATTGTGTTCCGTGTTATCAACCGCACAGGTTCTGCTATCACTACCGGATCTTTCGATGCCTGTTTCTCAGGCTGGACTGAAGTCAAGGATGGCTACGATGACGTTAGCCGAGCCAAGGTCCAATCCTGATGTTAGCGAACCTATAAATATCAAGCCACACCCAGTATTGTTATGGCTGTTGCTAACCGCAAGATTAAGTTCTCGGGCAAAACGTTCGTGACGCCTACCAGTGGTGGTGGAGGTGGAGGAAGTTCACTTACTGTCGAAGAACAAGACGGTATCCCCTCTGTTTCTCCAGTTAACACCATTCGAGTTTCCAATGGAACTTTAACCGATGAGGGCGGTGGAGTAGTTTCCATCATTACTGGCGGTGGAGGGACAGTTCCTGCTGCAGCCTATGGCGAAGTCGTTGACGGTGGAGGCACCACCTTTGTCTTAGCCACTTCTTATGCTGGTTTTAATACCGGTGCCGTAGGCGAAATCTCCAACATGACTTTTACTGCGGGTGCTGGCACTGATCCCGATCTTTTGTCCCCCGATGAAACGGGAACTTACCAATTAGTGGCCTCTTTTTCAGTATCTTCACAAAATGCTAACCGAACCATTACGGCAGCCGTGTCGGTAAATGGGACCGTAGATACCAACACAGAAGTTCAGCGTTCCTTTTCGAGCACTAACTCTTCCGGTTCTTTTTCAATTACTCAGTTATTGAGTTTAACGGCTGGCGATGAGGTTGGTATTGAAGTAAAAACTGATACTGCTCCCACTACCCTTGACATCGACAATATATCTTTTAATCTTACTTCCATAACTAATGGTAGTGCTGGTTCAGCAGGAACACCTGCTGCTCCCAACGAATCCGTGCAATTCAATAACAGTGGTTCTTTTGGAGGTTCTTCAGATTTTACTTACGATATCACTAACTTGCGAGTAGGTATTGGTAACTCCACCCCGGCGAGAAAACTTCATGTTGAGGATGTTACCACACAATTACGTTTGGCTTACGACGCTACCGGTTATGTTGAAATGTATGCCGATGCAGGCGGAGACCTTCAAGTTATTCCAGAAGGTGGTGCTGTTTACCAAAATGCTTCTGCAGTTAACTCTTACACTCGTCATGGATCTTATGTGCTAACTTCGGCTACCACGACGGCTGCTACCACGGCTATGACCCTTAGTCCCGGAGGTGGGGCGATGACGTTAACAACTAACACTAATTGGTTTTTTGATGGTATATTTGTTGGTAAACAAGACGCTTCCAGCAATTCTTTGACTATCAAATTAGAAGGTGTCGTGCAAAGACAAGGCGGAGCAGCATCCATTTTAGGTGCTGTGTTCAAGTTTGTAGTCCACGATGATTCTGGTGATGTTTGGGATGTTAATGCTACCGTCTCAGGAAATAATTTAGTTATCAATGTTTCAGGTCAAGCAGGAACTACTATTGATTGGACCGGGCACCTGAGAACCACCGAGGTGCAAGACTGAGTAACTATAAATAGTCGAATGGAGCATTAGATAACATGGCTAAGATTACACAGACCGTCGATTACTATCAAATCGATGGTGATGCTCAGGGCACAGGTGTTATTCAAATCAATGGAACTACGGCTACTACCACTATCACCGGAGCAGCCACCATTACTGCAGGTTTGACAGTTTCAACAGGTGGAGCCACTATTACTGCAGGCGGTTTAACCGTTACTGCAGGCGGTGCTACGATTACCGCAGGAGATGTAGGAATTACTGCTGGTAATTTGCAACTCGATACTGGTAACTTAGACGTTCAGGCTGGACAAGTAACTATTGGGGCTTTTGGTCCGGGTATTGTAGTCTCAGATCCAACCGGAGTTCTGGCTTCAACTGCTACTACCGATGGTGCCCTGCTAATTGGTAACGCTGTAACTGGTTTTAGCGAACTCGCTGCAGGAAATGCTGGTCGTTTCCCCGTCGATTCAGGGTCTGCCTTTGCTTCAGTTGCCGCATCAGGCGATATGGGTTTAGCCGCTGGTGGTGCTTTTACGGCTGCGTCGCCAATTATTACTGGTAAAACCGCTGAAACTTCTGTTGACAATGCTGACTTGGTTCTTATTTATGATAACACTGCTGGTGCTCTGCGTCAAATGACTCGTGCCAATTTCGTAGCAGGTGTTTCTGGAAGCCCCGGTGGCTCTAACACCCAAATCCAATACAACAACGCCGGTTCTTTCGGCGGAGACTCTGGATTTACTACTGATGGTGCTGGTGGGCTTGCCCTTAACGCTGGTTCACTGGACCTGACTGGAGGCACAAGACTTACTTTGGATACTACGGGCACTATCGATGCTCCTGATGCTACTATCAGCGTTTTAGCAACAGTTGGTGCAGGCGGTGCCGCTAATATTAACCTTGGTGGTGCTAACGCTACTTTAGAAGTAGCCAACCTTACCGTTGATGGAACTTTGACTTATCTTGATACCACTAACCTTCGTATTGAAGACAAGTTAATTGATCTTAACTCTAATGCTGCTGGTGCAGGTGTCGCATCCAACGCTGGAGGAGGTATTAACCTACTATCCAGCACAGGAAGTAACACTATTACCTTTACGGCACTCTCAGATGGTGGGGCTATGTCCTCATCGTCCGGTTTAGATGTCGCTACGGGCAAAGTATACAGCGTCGCTGGAACTACTGTTCTAACTGCCACCACTTTAGGTTCGGGAGTTGTCAACTCTTCCCTTACCAGCGTCGGCACAATTGCTACCGGTGTTTGGAACGGCACAGTTATTGGCTCTGCTTACGGAGGCACAGGACAAGATTTCTCAGGCTCCAGTGGTGCTATTTCAGTATCTTCAGGAACTTTCTCAGCCGGCACCCTCAGCGTAGCCAATGGAGGAACTGGTGCAACTACCCTAACTGATGGAGGAATCCTGTTAGGTTCTGGAACTGGTGCTATTACGGCTACTGCTCAACCCACTAACGGACAACTACTTATCGGTGCTACAGGATCTGACCCTGTGTTGGCTACCCTAACCGCAGGAGATGGAATTACTGTTACCAACGCCTCAGGTGCTATTACTATTGCTGCAGACACCTCTGGTGCCAAGGTTACCGGCACATACACAGCCTCAGGTGCTTACAACATTGACTTTACTATTCCTTCGGGAACTCGAACTAACGTTGGTTTCCGTGCCACAGTTTATTTGGAAGATAGCACTACGGCTAACTCAGCATTAGTTACTATTGAGGGCATTGTAATTCGTTCCAGTGGAGCACCTTTGCTTCCTGACTTCCTGTTTGTAGTCGTCCCCGGAACCGATGGTGATAAAATCTCTTTAGGAACTGGAGGAGCAAACACCTTGCGAATATCTGGTGGCACACCGGCTGGTAGTGGTAACTATGTGGCCACTGTAACTTGGACTGAAGACTGAGTCGAAAGTTACAAATAGTTGTAACCCCCAGATAGTATCATGACTGATATCAAGCAAGAGGGTAACCTCTACATCATTGATGACGTCAATAACACACTAACTGTTGATAATTCTAACGTTCGTGTCGGAATAGGTAATAAAACCCCGGGTCATACTTTATCTGTATCTGGTGACGGTAACTTTACGGCTAATTTATCTGCAGGAAGCAATCTCTTTTTAGTTGATGCAGGCAATTCTCGGGTTTCTGTCGGAACTACCACAGGAGTAGCAGGATCTGCTTTCAACGTTTCAGGTAATACTACTTTAATTGGTAATATGCTGGTAGGCACAAAACTATTTTGGGATAACAGCACCGACCGATTAGGCGTAGGAACTGATAATCCTTCTGTTTTACTCCACCTTCAAGAAAACTCTCTCAACGAAATACTGCGAATTGAATCAACGGATGCTACGGCAGGTTCTAACTCTGCCCCTGACATAGTGATTAAAAGCCCTAAACAGACCGCTAACGACTACTTAGGCAGTCTATGGTGGTATGGCAACGATGATGGCGGAAACGCCGAAGCATACGCCCGTATAGGGGTAATTTTAGACGACCCTTCCGATGGTGTGGAATCAGGTGCTATGTTCATCCAATCCGATATTGAAGGAACTCTTAGAACCATGCTTTTCTTAGAAGGTTATACCACAGGCGGAACGGGGCAAGTAGTCACCAATTATAACGCTAAAAATGTCAATTTTAGAACCTTAAATCTCGGAACAAGCAGTGGAGGTCCCGGTGGCTACGGTATCGCTCACAATGCTTCTAACGGAAGAATTGGAATTGGAACTTCAGCACCGTCTTCACTTTTACATTTAGTAGGTGTTGATGATGATAATCCAGAACTTCGCATCAGCAGGTCAGGTGTTAACTCTCAATATCTTTCAATACAAAATGAAGATGCTTCCGGTGCTTTCATTACTTCTCGTTCGGGTGAAAGCAATAAAAAGCCACTTTACTTAGAATCCCTCCACGATTCGGGTGGTTCAGCCGCAGGTGATAACTCTATCTTGATCAGAACCGGTGCTGCTTCAAGTCCGACTACCAGAGTAACCTTAAGTGATACCTCCAACAAGTTCATAATCGAAAGCGGAACTGTGTTTAGCGTAGATGATAACATCAGAGTAGGTTTTTCATCAGGACCCACAGAAACAGATTATTCAATATCGGCTTCCAAGAGTGCCTCCACAGTCTCAGGTGGTTTATTTTCTTCAAGTATTGGTGAAAGTGCTATTACTAATGATAATGCGGGATGGTGGCTTACTTCGGCGGGAATGAATACAACTTCTAAATACACCCCTGCACTCAAGTTCGGTTCTTCGGACTCCGCATTCACTACGGATAGCCCAAAATGGCTTGCAGGTATCGTTGGTCGAGCAGGTGAAACATATTCTTCCGATACGACAGGTGGTATGGCTCTTGATTTCTTAACATTCCCTGATGGCGGAGGTGCTTCGGGAGGCCCTACAACCCGAATGACAATTCATGAAAACGGTTTCGTCGGTATTGGGACAACATCTCCTGCTGAAGAATTGCACATTGTAGGTTCAAGCGACCCAAAAATTAGAATTACTGAAACCGGTCAAAACGGTTACACCGAACTTACTGCATTTTCTGATTCTTATGGTGCTTTAAAAATCATTAACTCCACTAACAATGAATCCACCATTATGGATTTGTCAGCCGAATCAACTGGCACAGGAGCACAAACCATCAGATTATTTAGAACAGCCAATACCAGTGCTTCCTCCACCAGATTCCAAATCTTATCGCCCGGTTCAACAACCGAAACTTTCAGAGTAGATGCTACTAACGGAAAGGTAACTCAAGCCTTTGCCAAAAGCGGTGTCTTAGTAGCAGATTCCGCAGGTAGTCTCCAGATTGCCTCGAACTTAACCGACGTAGCCTATCTCCAAACCGTAGCCATTGGTTCAGGTCTTAGTGGTGACGGCACAACAGGTAATCCATTAGTGGCTACTGGCGGAGGTGGAGGTGGAGTCACTTCGGTTGCCACATCAGCCCCGATTACAGGAGGAACTATTACTGGAACCGGAACAATAGGTATCACCCAATCAAGCGGAAGTGCAGATGGTTATTTGTCAAGTGCTAATTGGAATACTTTCAATGGGAAGTTAGGGAACGGTGACCCTGTTTCGTCATTAGTTAATGATGCAAATTACATTTCGGGAAACCAATTTGTGCCACCCGTAAATCCCCCACCTGCAGGATTGCCCGATTCTCCACCTGCTGCTCAAGTGCAAGCCGTAGGTTGGATTGAGTTTGATATTGGAATGGGTCCAATGTATTTACCCGTTTATCAATGAAGGGTAATAAGATATAAGTAGGTAGTCGCCCAAAAGTTATTTATGGTGCAAATAGACCTACCTGAAGATTACTGGGTAATCATCCGCCAAGTTATTGAACAAACTGTTACTGCTAAAGGCCGTGAAGGAACACAAATGTTGTTGACTATTTTTGATGCTTTCGACGCTGCTGGAATCACCCTTCCTGAGCCAGTTAATTCTGAAGCCGTTGATAATTGATGGCCACTTGTGTTCGAAGTTCATGGGCATAAATATACCTCCAATCATTACGGTTAAGGGCATATTTACCAGTAAAATCATCTAAATCCTCATAACGGCCACTTGCCGCATAAGGGCATTGATGCCAACTCCGTTTTGTATGATACCACATAACATTCAGTTTCCAAATATCTTCAGGCCATTCATCCATTTCTGTAAAAATCCCGGCAGCAGCATCGTTTACTAACGGTTCGCCCTTTTCATCTACATCACCTACAAAACTTGCTTCTTCGGTAACCCATAAAATAGCCATTAGAAACCATTCCTCTCCTTTACGATCCAGTAACTTCGGCCTACCTTTGTTAGTATAACTTAGATGCCTTTGCTCTAAAGTAGGCAATAGTTCCTTAGGCACAATCAGTAAAATCATTTGATTTTCCACAGACTTACTGAACATTTCAGATTCTGTTTTTGGTAACATTAAAATCACTGATCTGAGAAATCTAATCCTAATCCTCGTGCTGGTTTAAGAACCTCTTCAGGAAGATTTCCGTGAACATATAGTTGATTGTAATCTTTAGTTCCACCTGTGCGAATATCACCAAAACCTTCGATGTATTCAGCAGCAATAAGCCGTGGCTCTAAAACCTCATCATAAAGAAGATACGCTGTGGCTCCCGTAATGAAAGTCCCCACAAAAGGCCAATAACTTTTGTTAATTGGAATCAGCATCATTATTGAACCGATAGCCAATGTTAGCGAGCCGGCTGCCAAAGCCCCGAAAACTTTAGATTTCATAATTACTGTTCCTCCTTACGACTACTTATAGGTAACATTTTCTGACCCCAATTGATAGCGACGAACGGCTTTAACGGGCCCGAGACACCAACCATTTTAAAATTTTCCGCAACGTTAACCATTTTCCATGTATGTTCGGGCCAAGTCTGCGGCTCATTCCAATTTTTCAATTCATCTATTCCATCTATTGCCTCGTTGGCAGACAATGAGTCATTGGTCATCTGTGAACTTCGCCACCTTTTTAGAATCTCACCTCGTTTATACCCCTTAGGGAAATAAAAGTCTTCGTGAGCAGACCATGGCTGAAGCCCGTTTAAATATTGCATGTCCTGTTTCATAGAATGGATCACCACCCTCATATTATCAAAACGTTGTCGATTTTTCCCTACAAACAATAAACCTGTAATTGACATACCGTAGTGGTTCGGTAGATCATATGGGATACCCAAAATATCGAGATATTCCCTTACTGCCCTATCCTCTTCTTCAGTGTGATAGGACATGTTGTTGTTGCTTGAATAAACTAAAAACAAACCCGTGCTTCCAGATTCGACAATCTCATCTCTGGTGGTTACTTTCATTTCAATTCCTCCAATTTAGCCAGTAAAATCTTATCTAAATCGCCTACTTCATGAGGATATAAACCCATATAGTAATACAATTCGCTACCGTGGTAAGCCATTTCCTTTTCCGCCTTTCTTCTTAGATATCGTGGTCTTTTCTTATGCACCCAAGCGGCCACCGTTTTGTCATCTCGAAGCAAACCCCAGTATTCCACAATTATTGGTTTATCAATTCCTTTTTGAGGCCAAACCACCCAATCGGGAAGGTAAACTTCATCATTGATTACTATCTGTGGCTCGTAAACGCATTTCCAATTGTTTTCCCAAAACCAGTTATCAATTTGAGCCTCGCTAAAAGAGGCTACCTCATGACCGTGTTTAGTTTTTACCGTTTGGTTACTAATCAGACCCCACCACCATTTTGTTGATTGAATCCCTGTGCGTTCTATCCTTAGATAAAAAGTAGATAGTCCTCACACTGGTATTTACCACCGCCATACCATCAATAGATTTTAATTTAAAGGGCTTAATTTTATCTTGTGTCTTTATTATCTCCTGTAAGACCACATCAGGAGCCTTTTTGTAGATACTGAGAGGAACTCCTTTGGTTTCATCGCCAAGTCCATAAACAACATAACATGAAGGTGCTGAAGGATTATACCACAACATTAAAGTTATCTTCCAATCTCCCGACAAGACCGCCTCTGAGTAATTTAAATCTGATTTGGATTGGTTTTCTTTCCAAATAAAACTCTTAGTGCGGAGATTTGAGGGATTAGTCATGCTCCAACTACTTGGTTTGCTTGGTGGACCCACCTTAAAGTTTTGTTTCATGAGGGCCTTCAGAGTTTCTAAAGGATCCATACCCACTTCAAGTTCCGGTAACACGGCCATATAGTTATCCTCACCCAGCGAAACCAAACCGTAACTAACTCGGGAAATGCCTGACGAAACCAAGTCTGTCCAAACATCCCAGAATGGATCTGAATCTGGTGCAACAGGAGTAATGGTATCAGAGAGGTTGATCTCTTCGTTCCCAACAGCCATAACTTGGTTTTGTTTCAACGACTATTTGTATTCATCGGTTAGGAAGATACAAATAGCAGAACGGAGATATTCATACTATGTCCAAGGAAGGGGAATCTGAACTCCCTGAAACCAAGCCTAAGAAAAGGGCTACCGTGGCTTCCGTAGACAAAAAGGTTGACGATTTGATTGAAGTTATGGACATTATTCACTCTGATGTTATGGATCTAAAACGAGTGCTCAAGGGGTTCTTAGAGATTTTGGGTGACAACAGTAAACCCAAAGGACCTGAAAAACCACCATCGGAAAATTATGACAATTCCATGTATGGTTGAGCCGAAGGCACCCTCTTCTTTCCCCAGTGGCTACGAAGTCAGGGTCTATCGATAAGTATCTCACCACAATCTTTGCTGTGAACCCACACTACGATCTTCAAAGGTCTGGGCTACCCACATAGAAACAGAAGAATAAAGTTGGCTGATGTAAGCATCACATCCATAAATAGCGATAATATCTCTCATTAGTGCATCGTATTTGCTAACTGCACCTTGGCTAACAGTCATCACCAGATTTCCGGGACACTTAATCTCCACAGATTCTCCAGAAAACGGATCGGTTTTACTTCCAGATACTTCCATGCACTTTCCACTAATGGGCACACGACGGTAAGAACGACCACACTTAGTGCATCGGATTTTCTGTTGACCGAATGCCCTAAGATTACCACGCATATCACGAATTAAGTGAGTATCGATTAGTTTAGCACTTTGTCGTTCGTTATCTACGGAATGAAGAACCTCACCCAAAGCGAATTGAGCCATAGTCTTTTGACGCATACTAAGTTTCATTTGTTTGTCATTATAAGGATTCCACTCGGGACCATCGTTAGCGTTATCAGTGCCGTGAGTGTATCCAAAGCCGACGGCTTCTTGATCAGTTCCTAATCGGGCTTCTACAATTTCCACAAATTGTGTGGATTCTTTAGCCTGAGCCGGACGCCAATTACCATTTTCAGTTTGTCCTTGAGTTAACTCAAAAAAGGCTTCTGGATATTTCCAACAAGTTTCAACGTTCAAGGCTTCCTTATCAATTTCAGAAGCATTGATACCCATAGTCAAAATCAATGGTGCATCCATCTGACCGCCACGACTACGGGGCAAAAACTGACGGCTGAAGTTAAGTAACCCTTCAGTTAGCATAATGATAGCGTCAATATCACCATCACAGTTGCGACGCTTAGCAGCATGATAAAAAGGATGACCGTAATGACCTTTAACACTGGTAAACCCAATAATCCGACCCAAGATAGCCCCAGAAGTGTGTGGAGCAATACCCATAATCATTTGTCCAATCAAATCTTCAGGCTTTTCGACCCCGTAATAGCGTTCTTGTCCGTAAATAAAGTCTAATTCATCATCAGTAAACTTACAAACGTTAACCAAATCATCAGCACAATTCTCGGGGATGACTACATCTTGTGGAAACAATTCCACAACGTCCTCGACAGAATCTACCAGATAACCCAAGGCATGGGCTTGTTCTAAAGTCATACCAACCTCACTGGGCTTAAAATGAGTCATAGTGATATCCACCATGTCAAACCTGATAGTTCCATCACGGAACACAGAAACTCCATGCTTGGCTCGTAGTAAAGCCTTGTCTAAAGGTTCCATAATCATTTCATTGTTTCTTAATCCCTTGACACCCTTTACTTTAGGTGGGGCTTCACCTTCTAATTTGCATCGTTCTAAGGCTTGATCCCACATTCCTTTGTAATCTATGGCTACCCACTGCTTTTCATGGAATCGTGTAGGCTCAGGGTCGTGAGACTTGTCACCAATTCCCCGGCAAACAGGCCAATAAGTTTCCTCGTCACAGATAGCACAGAATCTTTTTGATACTCCGACCTTACCTTCTTTTTCCAAAGCATTGTTAATCAATTTTTGAACTCCTCCGTTATCGCCTACGGGAAATAAACCGTGGGCTTTGCTGGGTTTCATATCACGCATTTTTGAACCTTCAGGTTTGCCCATTCGGGCACCGATACGATAAGTAGTTCTGGGCTTGATTTCAAAGTCTGCTAACTGGTTAATATAGTCTAATCCTGTGCCATCGTGCCATTCAGGCTCTGCGGTTATCCGAGCGAGCAAGTTAAGCACCAGATAA
>Ga0181388_1000057_pt1 | contig 32290 bp, 26 predicted proteins | sample 11SPOviralmetaG_FD_130120 | JGI IMG/M metagenome (GOLD analysis project Ga0181388, IMG submission 130120) | Marine viral communities from the oligotrophic San Pedro Time Series (SPOT) site, San Pedro Channel, CA, USA - 11 SPOT_SRF_2010-05-17 | ecosystem: Environmental > Aquatic > Marine > Strait...
ATTCCCATTTTTATCCTCAAAGGAGTATATAGTTATTATGTCATGTTTAGCGGCTATATTTGCCTATTTTTTCAAAGAGAAACGTCAAAATAATGAATGCGACGAAAGAATATCCGAAGCATCTACAGTGGATATTTCTATCAAGCCAATAAAAATGACGAATAATCCACTATATAGAGAACCTTTACATAGAGAACTATTGGATGACAATTTTTCATACTCTTAAACGATTTATTCTTTCAAATGATTATTGTTGTTTTGCTTATCTGATGGATAACTGGTAACAGATTTATTATTTTTGTTAAAAAAAGCCGGTTTAGTGGCCTTTTTCGGGGGAAGTATTTTCGTGCCAAAGAGCGGAAACACACGATAAGGGAAGACTTTTCTTACTGTTGGGTTGGTAAGACGAAACATATTTTATATACACAAATAAAGCATGTTTTCTTTAACTTTTTTAGCATCATTTATTCCGGATTGTAACCGGTCGTTCACGGTGAGCGTTTTCATCGACCTGCTCTTTTATAAGTGAGCCAGCTAAGCAGCACATCATTCCTGCGGCAAAGCAAACAAACGGTTCTAATACGCATAACATTGTAGATTTCAAATAGATTTATTTTTACTATTTTTTATATGAACCCTAAAAATATTCAATTTTATAAAAAAATGGTATTATTGCCGTAGAATAATGTGTGTTTACTTAACCAAAAAATATATGTTTAGTGTATAACTATTCAATAAATCAATGGCAGAATTTAATGAGACTCAACCCTTAATGTCAAAAGATACAGGAGACGATACATATATGTTATTAAGATTGACAGCTGCGGCAGTACCCTCGCGGTGGAGTGAAGTGTTGGATGAAGGTTCTGGCGAGACATACTACTTCAACACAATAACAGGGGAGAGACTGTGGGAGAAACCGGATGACTTCGATGGGGCGGAAGCGGCAAACCCTCCTATAAATATTTTTATAGATAAAAACGACAATGATAACAATAGGTTAATTGAAACGTTAACAAATAAACTTGAAAAATATGTAACAGACAGAGGATTACCGGTTGAAAAACTACAAATATACACTGATGCTGCAACAGACGAGAACCAAGAAACTATTGAAACTCCAGAAGAATTAATAAAAAAATTTATGAACCACTCACTTAGAGTTAATTTTACTAGTCTAATTCAAACACAATTAAAGCAGTGTTTCCCAGGAACGCCTGAAGAAACTGCACGCAACCTTCTAATTGATACACAATATACCCACTATGGTTTATTTTCATACAATAATTTTGTTACTTATTTACAATATTTGTTACTGACAGATTTTACCACACGTTCCGAGGATGAAATGTTGTTTCCTTATTCATTCTTAACTATCCAAGATTTTAAAGATGCTAAAAATCAACTAAAGATACAAAAGACTCCTAGTTCAGAGTGGAAGAATACAAATGGTTATATGATTTATAATGTATGTAAAAGTCATAAAATCGAAAAAAAGGGGGTTTGTTCTGAAATGATGAGTATAATTACGAACAGCAGTTATTCAAAAAAACCATTATTGTTATTTGTTGATAAAAATAATAAAGCTGCTATAAATTGTTATACGAAAAACAAGTTTCAAAAAATAATAGATATATTTTCAGATAAAGACGCACTTCCTATATTTATGGTAAATAACCCGGATAATATCGTTATGGTTTACAATAGGTATAAGTTTAAAACATCTGTTCCTAACACCAACCCAGCAGGAGGGTCTACAGATTATGAATTACTACCAAGTGGTTCATATATGTTTTCTATAATAGCACATGGTGCGGTGGATATTCAGCAAAGTGATATATTTACAGCGGGTTTTGATGTGAAAAAAGTCTATAGAGAATATCTATTTCCATTCAAAAATTTACAATATTATGTTAATTTGGGATATGGTCTGGAATTATCTAGCAGGGTAGAATCAAACACCAAGTATACTGATATATGCTATGATAGAATTATATCTACAACTCAAGATACGCCAGAAAATGGTACTATAAAATTTATGCCTATGAATTTCTCTGGCTACCAGAGAGGTTCGGATCCTGTGTCGCGAGAACAGTTAATAGGATTATATGATTGTATTATGAAAACACGTGTAAAGGAGAACGCAGATTTGTTTGGTGTGAATAATGACCGGGTTCTCTCTTGGGATAATTTAATGCGAGAGATATATGTATACTGTAATGGTAAGGATATTCCCTTAGATAATGTAGAAATAAAGATTTTCGCATGTCGCGGATTTTGCCCACAGGGTCAGTTTGCTGCCACGACACAAGAACAGGGACACGACCAAGCCGAAGGCATGTTTGCTACCCAGGGTGAAAAAAGGAAAGCAGAGGGACAGGGACAAGACCAACCCGAAGGCAGTTCTGCTGCCCAGAATAAAAGAGGGAGAGAGGACAAACAGCAAGGAGAAAAGCGCCAAACAATGGATGGACGTGGCAATGGTGAAATGACAGAACAAATTGAAGCAGAAGAAAAAATTGAAGCAAAAGGTAAAGAGGATTTTTTCCAGTTCGTGATACGCGATACTTTAACCACATGCACCCTTCCAACAAAGAAAGGCGCTGGTCCTGATGGGTCATTGGGACAAACAAGTACTTTATCGGTTAAATTTGCGAAAATGTTAGCAAAGACATCGGTAGGCGATACTTTTGAATACCCGGATGGCAGTAAAACATGTTACGAAGCATTAGAAAATAACCATTTCAAACAAGTAGTTTGTCCCAAGGAGACCGAGTTCTCGAGTGAATTTGCGAAAATGTTAGCAAAGACATCGGTAGGCGATACTTTTGAATACCCGGATGATAGTAACAAATGTTACGAAGTATTAGATAATAAACACTTCAAAGAAATAGACTGTCCCAAGAAGACCGGCAGCAAAAGAACACGAAGAAAGAAGAATACCCGTAGTAGAAAAAGGAAGACACGTAGTAAGAAATAGATACATATCAAAATAATATAATAAAAAGCAACCAATATTTGTATTATATTATTTCAATGTCTAAAACACTTGTTATTATTTTAAGTGAAACACGAGCACATGAAATTACATTTGATAATTTCAAAGAAAACGTAATTGATAGATTAAACGCAGACTTATGTGTTTGTATAGGTGTAAAGCCAGATTACGACTATAATAATCCTTTTTATAAATTGTCAAAATATAAGTTCTTGTATGAAGAACCAGAAGATTTCGGTGATGCGTTTGATTATGCTTATAATATAATAACAAAGGACCGCCCAAAATATGAATGTATCAAAAATAATAATTCATTATATGGATTACTCGAAGCACCAAAAATATCGAACGAGAACATAAAATATTATGGGAGTGATAATAATAAGTTTGATTTAACTGAATGTAATGATGATGAAGTTGTAGTTCATACCTCAAAATTTCCAAACCAAAACTGGGTGAATCAAATATATGGAATAAACAAAAGCAAGAACATATACAAAGAACAACAGTTCGTAGACACCTATAAAAAAGGTCTCCATTGGAGGGAATTTTTGAAGATAAAAGACCAATTTATGGGTGGCGTTTCTGATGATGAAAATCAACATCCGGGTTCTGCTGGTATATTGATTTTTTTCAGATGGTTTTTATTGAAAAAGTTAGAAGAAAACGATTTGATAAACAAATATGATCGGTTTGTAATAACACGGAGTGATTTTATTTATCAACTACCACATCCAAATTTAAGTGCGATGAGCGAAAAAAATATATGGATTCCTGACGGAGAATACTATACTGGTTACACGGATAGACACGCAGTATTATCAAAACATAACATAAAAGAATACTTGAATATTTTCAATAATTTTGTATTAAGGTCAAATGATTATTTCATGAAAATGGCAAACAAAAATAATTGGAACTTAGAAGCGTTAATACACTTTCATTTGAAACAAAATAACGTAATACAACACGTGAAACATATGCCATATATTATGTATTCAGTGAGAAACGTGAATGGTACAACTCGTTGGGCTGGTGGAAAGTTTTCCGAAAAGCTAGGGTATTATATAAAGTACGCATCAGAATACAAAAAATCGAGTCAATACAAAGAAGATTTTGAACGACAAAAAACCACTATTGATAATTTTTTTACAAGACACTTTTCCAATAAAAAATAAACTTGGGAGAATAAATTTATTTTTATTTTTGTAGTTTACGCCTTTTTGTAAAAGCTGCCGCGTTTCCATGTTGCGTCGTAATCATCCGAAATTTTACTATGGACGCGAGCGGAGCGTCTCAAAGGTGGAGGAGACACTTTCATCTCTTCTTTACGCAAAGCCCGTGCGTTACGTTTCTCTTCTAGAGCTGCGAGTCTATTGCGTTCTTCTTCTTCCTCGATAATTTTGTTTAGAGCTTTAAATTTTTCTTTTTCAGTGATAATCTGTTTGCGAATTTGGTTCATTTCTTCATGACGCTGTCTCTCAATTTTTTTGACTTCTTCTTCGAAAGCAAGAGTTGCTTCCCACTGAGACAACTTATTTACATTCATTTCATTTTTAATAAAGTTTTGTCTGTTAAGACGCTTATTCATATCGGCTAGGATATTCTTATACTTGCACCAAGCTACACTAAGGCGGCGGTCTTCTCTGATGTTGATAGGCATTGTTGTTAATTTGTTATATCTGATTCTTGTTTCAATACTTTTTATAAGAATGATAAAAAGTATTCAATTTTATAAACTTTTATTACGTTTTTACACTAGCAAGCTCTTCAAAAAACGTTCAGGGTCTGTAGCGGATGAATTATAACTATTTATTACATCATGAACGGTTCGTTGTATTTTCATAACCTGATTGTTCTCTAAGAAACATGGTTCATTAAAGTAGTGTAAGTACATTTCAAATATAAACTTAGGCTTTACATTACCATTTACCTTGATATATGGTTTCTTTATCTCACGAAGGAATTCCTCTATCTCTTCTTTGCTAGATACAATAGATTCTATATTTATCTTAATCGTCCTGACAAAAGTATTCTTCTTCGTCTTGTCTTTTTCCTCCGTTAATATCTCTATACGGACATCTATGTCCTCATTCAAATGTACTATAATCTCTTCTTGGGTGATTGTGCTATCTACGCCTGTAAATAATTGTCTTAGGGAGCACTGGTTGTCAAGATTGGTTTCATTTGTTAACATATGGCATAATAATACTGTCATATTCGTATCATAATTACATATCGTTTTCATTGTTTTTAATATGCGGGTGCGATAATTTTGTTGAGAACCTATATATTCTATAACAGTAATGTCTTCATCAAATGAAATGATTGTATTATCAGTAATTTCTGACAAGGTTTCGGATCCAGAATCACCACTTTCTGAATCACTCATATCAAAGTTCAATAAATACATCCGATTATAGACAAACATATATGCTATGTAAAACATCTCAAGCAATTTCATTATATCCTCAATCATATTTTGTATTATAGTATTAATTTCTTTTTATGTTTCTAACTTTTTAATAATATTATTCGAGAACCTTCAATATGTTTTCTTGGTTTTGGTATGTTTATTTTTATTTTTTCTAGACTTTGATACATTTTTTCCTCCATTTTTTCCTCCATTTTTTTTCATTTCGGTTTTGCCCTCTTCTTTTAACTTAGTTATATTGTTTTCAATCAATTCATGAGTACACTTGTCGCGGTCCACGTATTCTTTTATATTTGTCACCCCAGTATCATTTTCAGGAATCATATAATTTTTATATGCGTCGGAATCTTCAACGTCCTGCTCGATTGTATCAATAACGTCACCAGCGCTCTCAACGTGTTTTTTTATTAGTCGATTATAATATTTTTTTACAAGACCAAACTTCGCATGATAAATCATAACATACGCATTCAATATTGTTAATTCCTCAATAATTTCACGTCTATATTTTTTCGCCATCATAAAAATGTTTGCTCGTTGACTCATTCGAGAGAACATTGACGAATTTTTATTCTCGGGTGTAACAGAAACAAGTAATTTTGTAAACTCTTCTGTTTTATCAATGATTTTGTCTATAATTTTTTTATCCATTACGTAGTCACTTTTCTTTTTTATGAAATTGGCCTTGCTATCTTCATCTACAATAGTTTCAACAATGTTCTCCATTTTGGTGTGGTACGAGCTAATTGTTTGTACGATTAGTTTATGTAATCGAATGAAGAATGAAAACACAGTCATACACTCATTTGCTATGATACTTAATTCCTTGTCATGCTTAACCTGATCGGCGAACCTACTTACTACAAACAAAGCTGCGGCTAAAGGAAGTCCTACGCCACTTATAGCCAATAACGGCGTGGCAGCTTTTATAGATGATTCAGCGACTGCGAATCCCATAGATGCTAATCCAGCGGCTTTTGATGTAAATTTTACATTTTCAATATCATCATTTCCTTTAAACCCACAAGCCTTCGCTAACTTGGGATTGATCTCTACATTGTCGTCATTACTCATTTATATTGTAAAGATATATTTTGAAATATTAAAATCGATCATAAAATATCAATAATTTTATTTTTATAGAAATTATATTAATATTAAAAAGTTTATAGAAACACTACTATTTAATTTTATATAATGAGCCTTCTATTCATTATTACTTTCATCTTGCCTATTTTAAGCAATAGCCTTATAACAGTACATATATACAGAAAGAGAAGTAATTTGTATTCACTGCCCGTTCGTGATAGAGGCAATAGAGTAAATTACAGAAATCAGTATCCACTGTCTCGTTATCATCATGAGAAATACCTGAAACGTATTAATTCTAATAATATCACTCGTCAAAACGAGGCAATTCTTGGACCCGATGATGATGATTTTAAAGAAAATATTATCGATAAACTGTTATCTCAAGCCAAAGACACGGCTCAAGAAGATAATAAAGGAGAACAGCCAGGAGGAATTCGTATTTTTATAAATAAAGGGAATATGTTTCCTCATAACCCCGACGAAAACGACGACGAAGACTTATTTCGCAATTTCAAAAAACGTTCTAGTAAACCTAAGTCAGAGAACTTTGAAATTGTAGAAGATTCAGGGATCACCTTTTCAGATGTTGGCGGATATGACAATGTAAAGAATGAGTTAGAACAATGTATTGATATAATTTCTAATTATACAAAATATGTTCCATATAATGTTCGTACTCCAAAGGGACTAATATTCGAAGGCCCTCCAGGGAATGGAAAAACGCTGTTAGCAAAAGCCTTGGCAGGAGAAGCAAATACAAGTTATATTGCTGTTTCTGGCTCCCAATTCCAAGAGAAATACGTAGGTGTCGGTTCAAGTCGGATCCGAGAACTTTTTCAATTAGCCAAAGACAATGTCCCATGTATTGTTTTTATCGATGAAATAGATGCCCTTGGTAGAAAACGCTCTGCTGACGGAGATACATCAGGAAACGAAAGAGATAGTACATTGAACGAGTTACTTGTTGCTCTAGACGGTTTCAAAAATATGACAGGTGTTTTTTTGATAGGCGCTACAAATCGCGCTGATTTGTTAGACGATGCTCTTACGCGTCCGGGACGTATTGATAAGCGTATATATATCAATAATCCTGATACAAACACTAGACGGGCAATATTAGATATTCATATTGATGGAAAGCCGCACGATAATTCCATTTATACCGAAGATATAGTAGAAATGACTAATGGGTTCTCAGGAGCTCAACTTGAGAACCTTGTAAACGAAGCTATGTTAAACGCACTTCGTGAAAACCGAGTCGAGTTCAATACCAACGATATTGATATTGTCATGAACAAAATGATTGCCGGTTGGCAGCCATCCGAGCATCAATTTACACCAGACATGATAGATCAGATCGCAATACATGAATTGGGTCATGCGGTTGTAGGAATGCTTTCTAAGCATCATGGAAAAATGACAAAAGTAGTTATTAATTTATCCGCACCAAACACTCCTGCTTATACGGTATTCGAACAAGCGTCCAATAGTTTTACCACACGTGAAGCACTACTGGAACATCTCATGGTGCTTCTTGCTGGTCGCATAGCCGAAGAAGTATTTTATGATGTCTCTGTTACAACAGGTGCGATTAATGATTTCGAGGAAGCGCTGAAATTGGCTCAGAAAATGGTTTGTTATTATGGTATGGGTGAAAAGTTAATTTATCCTAGCATGAGTGAAAAATATAAGGAGATGATCGATTCAGAAGTGGCATCTCTTATTAACGACGCTTACGGATACGCTGAATTTATTATACGTAATTCTAAAGACCTTATAGAAGAAGGAGCCACACTATTAAAGAATAATCAGCTTTTGACGTCTGATGAAATGTTGTCTTTGATGAATACAAAATACAAAGATATTATGAATTTGAAATTATAAAGTTTTGTTTTTAATTTTTGTATTGCGGTTTAATTTTGTGATGTATCGGTTGTAATGTTAGTAGCATCCACATGTGATTTTAGAATTGTTTGTATTTTATAAATTATAAAGATAATTTATAAGAATGTCAGATTCAGATTCAACTATTGATAATTAGAATAATATGGCGCAATATGGAGTAAGCATTGCTATGTCGAATGATGAAAATATTCAATGTATTCAACAATATAGTCAAGAATTGAAAACTAAGAAAACATCCTTGATTTCCGCATCGGCAACTTTACGTGCGAAATTGGCATCGTTTAATATTGTTGAAGGGTAAGCATTTTTAGATAAATATATGTATATTGTATATATTTATGGTTCTTTGGGATTTCTTTAAATCGAGAGCTAAGAAAAAAGAGATAAAGGCTAAGGAAGAAGAGATAAAGGATATAAGGCAATGGAAAGTACCCGAATCCTCAAAAGCAGGTGTTGATATTTCAAAGGCAATGGTGCAAACAGGTTTTGATGCTCCAAAAGCAGGTGTTGATATTTCAAAGGCAGGTGTTGATATTTCAAAGGCATATGTTGATTGTAAAAAGGCACAAGCGATTGGAGGAAGTAAAAGTCTTAACGACGCAGTACAGAAAGGAGATAAAGATATGGTGAATGACCTCATTGATTCAGGAGCAGATGTGAATAAAAGAGACATTGGAGGTGACACTCCACTGATATCTGCCTCATTAAGAGGTCACATAGATATCGTCAACTCTCTCATTGCTAAGGGAGCAGATGTGAATAAAGCAAACATTCATGATGTCTCTGCATTACATGGGGCGTCATATAATAAGCACTGGGTTGTAGTGCGGGAGCTGTTAGATAAAGGGGCAAATGTGAACCATAAGTCTGGCAGAGGTGAGACTCCATTACACTGGGCGGCGACCGGAGGGGACCTGAAGGTAGTGCAGACACTCTTGGATGCGGGGGCGGATGTAAATATTACCAATAACTCGGGTCGGACGCCACTGTACAAAGCACAGGATAAGGGCTTTACAGAGGTAGTGGAAACATTATTGCGTAAGGCACTCCAGACAAAATACAATCTAAAACAAGCAAAGAAAGACAACGTTGAAGAAAAGTTTGTGACTTTCGAAGGAGCCGAAAAGAATAATATGGGAGATCAAGCTAGTTTAATCAGTGAGTTTGCTGGAAAAGGTAGAAAACGAAAAACTAAAGCAAAGAAACCGTCCAAAAAACGTAGTACTAGGAAGTCAAAAAAATCAAAGAAAAAATCCACATAAAATTGATATGATACTTCTATAATTACAAATGAGTAATTATAGAAAACAACTATGTTTACAAGACAATCCCGCGTAACCATTGACTTTGACGAAGCATCAAAAGAATGGAACGCAAATAAAAAAAAACTAGATAATGGTTGTTATCAATATTCTTGTAAGTCATTAACGAAATCAGGAGATAAGTGTAAAAATGCTCCATTATCAGGTTCTGAATATTGTTCTATTCATTCAAAACAACAGTAAAAATATAACAACAAATTATACGATGTTTAGACCAATCATTTTTTTTTGTTTCGTTAATTTAAAAAGGATGACAACACCTACGTTGAATGCTGCTCCTTATTTGAAAGGAGATTTCAGCAATGTTATAAATCACGACATAGTAAAAGATTTATTAGGACTGACTATGCTAGTATATGATTATTCTGATAAATTTTCACTTGATTCCGACGAGACTATTGAGAATTTCATATCTAAAAATACGGATAGTGAAGACGAAGATTTAGATCTAGATGTAACGGATGAACGAAAAGAAGCACTGAACAAGCTTAGTAAAACTTCTCCACAAGGGAAAGTCGTAAAGTTTATAAGTGATCCAGTAACAGATATACAAGCGGGAATTACTATAAGTGAGTTAAACAAACGCATAACAGTAATATTTAGAGGGAGTGAATCAAAATCTGATTGGTACTATGATTTAATGGTTCTAAAAAAACGTGTATTGAAAGAAGACTATGAGAATGTTTACGTACATTCAGGATTTTATAAACAATTACATGATACTGACGTGTATAGTCAAATAACCGACATATTGATACAGTTAAAAGATGAGAATCCGGATTATAATATATACGTAACCGGTCACAGCTTAGGCGCTGCGTTATCAACATTGTTTGGTTTTGAAATAGCACATAAATTTGAAGACAATATTAATGTAATATCTTTCGCTAGCCCAAGAGTAGGCAATAGTGGATTTAGAGAAGCGTTTGATAAAAAAGAGAATCTACAGCACTATCGAATTACAAATGACCGTGACATAGTCACAGCTGGTCCTATGATCTTATTTCAACATGTAGGCAAAAATATTGCTCTTAGTCCAGATAAATGCCGCATATTTCATACGTATGATTACAATGAATGGTGGAAATTCTCACTATTCAACTGTTGGAGAGTGAGCGATCATAACGTAGATTTATACTATAAACGGCTTTGCGAACATATATGGTAACTTCATAATAAAATTATTATTTATTACGTAACAATAATTTTATATAATACTATCAAATAACACTTGATTTCGATTATAAATGTCTTTCTTGTCTTCATTTTCCATATTATAACGTTCAATTTCCTCTAGACAACGACCATAAAATGATTCGTCCGTCCTTTTTTCATATTCTACATATCTCCCTTTTAACATCGCTATCACTATTTCACCCATTTCTTCAGTTGTAGCATCTAAACGATAGACATCACCCGTTTTGATATTGAAAAGACGGAATTCTTTGTCTTCTTCAATTGTATCTGTATCTTCATACCTTAATCTCCATAACCACGCATATAATACCAGTTGTGCGTAATGTTCGATGACTGTCTCGCTAGTACATTTGAGCTCCCATAAGGTATTTTTGGTTATCATATCTACTCTTCCAGCAAACCGAATCGGTATGCTATATTCGATTCGTTCTTTCAATATATTGTCTATTTTTTCATTCAAATGTTCCATACTATCATCTATTATTGACACCTCTGCTTCGGGTATATAGTCATCTAACTCATTTTCTAAAACAATATCTAATCGTTCTTTGCATTTGTTTACAACATCTTCACTTAACCAATTGTATTCATCTCGTTCAATTTGCTTTAATTTAAATAACAAATTTTCGGTCAATGATATATTCACGTTACAAAGATATAAGTAGTCATTTATATTAGTTATTTCATCAGGCAAGTCAGATATTAATTCACGCATTAATTCGGGTATATTTTTTTTCTCTTCCAGTTCAAGTTTTATATTTTCTAGTAATATTTCACCTTGTTTTATAGCTGTCTCTTCTAGACCTTCATTCATTTTATAACGTAAGTGGTCGTAATACAAACAGGGTATAGCTATTCCATTCAAATCACTGACTTCTTCATAAAATCCACTACGCATTTGGACGATTGTGGGTATTTCTATATCATCAAAATGTTTTTCTTCCTTTACAAACATTTGATCTACTAATGGAGATATGACATCCATTACTTCTTCCGATATAAATTTTGTTAATTCTGTTGGAGTAATTCTTCTTATATTTTTTTTCAGGTTATCATCTTCTTCCTTGCCAAAAAATACACATTGTGGATGTCCTCTGAATTTCATATAATCCATTTTTTTTATTTCATTATGATTCTTTTTCAAGAATTCTAATGGTCGATTTGGTTTATCAACCGTTCCTTCCATCAAAAACAATGTATCAGTAGCACGCGTAGCGGCAACATATAATGTATTGGGACATTCAGTTCGAGGTATTTTCCTGTCAAAAAACTTGAAATATCCGTTATCAAATCCTGTAATGAAAACATATTTTCTCTGTCTTCCTTTTGCTGAATGAAATGTGGAAAATACGATTTTCCCATTAATAACTCGTTCATCCAATTTTTCATCCTTCAAAATCGGCACATAACACGGCAATCCTTTCTCTACCAATGCGTTTTCAAGACGACAAATATTCATATTAGTTGATTTTATGGATGAAGCCAATACAAATATATCTGATGGATTTGCCCCTTCATTCAATAATCTATTGATTTCAAACTTTACAACATTTAACATATTACTGTATGTGTTACGAATGTATTGAACTTGAGGTCCTTTTCGACATGAATTCATGCGATTCTCCCCTAACATCACATCATTGACAAAATAACGCATTTCATCAGTAATGCGAAAAGACATTTTCATTGTCATATTAACTGTTTCTTTCGTCATTAACATGTCACAATTCGCCCATATTTTAGACCCCATAGTTAAAAATCTTGTATCCGCACCTTTGAATTCATATAAACCTTGCTTGTAATCACCCAATACAACTAATTGTATTTTTGAGCCCATATCTTTGACATATTTCAATAGCAATTGGAAATATAAGTAGGTCATATCTTGGCATTCGTCAATTACCAATAAATCTATTGCGTCGATTTTTCCTTTAGGTTCCACATTTTGTGTTAAGGCTTTACGTATCTCTTTGTCTGTATATCCAACATCTAAATAATGCTGTTTAGCGAGACTATGAAAAGTATGAATCTTTAAATTGTCTAGCTCATTCTCTACTACACGTTGTTCTACGTCTTTTCGTAAAGCCGCATTATAGGTTACCTGTAATATTTTGGTGTCACTTAGTTCTTTTGCTATTCCCAGTATCAAGGTTGTTTTTCCTGTCCCCGCTACAGCATCAACAACAACGTTTTTTCCGGTTTTTACCTCTTTTAATATGTCTTGTTGTTCTTCACTGAGAGGATTCATTAAATAGATATATTAGTCTATTTAATATAAAATTTAATATTTAAATGGTTTCTATTATGAATTCCACGATGATATTATTTATTCTTATAATATATCATAATGAGAACCTATAAGAAGAAACAAGTTACATCGAATACTCGTAAAAATAAGAAATCGAATAATAAAATGTACGGCGGTACTCCAAAAAATAATTATATAGTAATACACTCTCCTGATAATAATAATGAGAACCTTGACATGTTAAAACATAATATATTAACAAAATCCTTCAATACAACAGATTTAGATGACTATATTAAAGATGCTATATTTAAAATACGCGCAGAAATCCCTTCTACAACCGATAAGGAAGAATGGTTGTCGTGTAAAGGAAAATGCTTCAAAACAATCCGAGACTACATAAATGTAGAGGTCGAGTCTACAGCATATATGGTGCGAACTATAACTTTTTCCATTATTTCGTTCAAAAATAATAGCGATTCTATACAAATAGTCTATACCGGCAATGATAACGGTGAAAAATTAACTGGGAAATGGAAAGAAGATAAAGATAAATTTGAAATTCGGGTGAAATCTAAAAACGGTCAAAACAAAACTGCCAAATTGATTATGGGTCTTGGACCAAGTGCGTCTGGAAAAACATACTGGGCCAAAACAATAATCAAATTATTGAACGAGAACCTACCTGATTTTCCAGATACCTTTTTAAGCATAGATGGTGGAATTTATAGGGAATCCTCTTTTGTATATCAATCGGTTATTTATATCCTAAAAAAATTGGATATTTCTGGCCTTTCTAATCTTGTTTCTGCTGGATTGAAATCTGCTATGATAGGTTCTCTCTTTGATTCTAATAAAATAAAAAAAAATATGAGAGAATATTTGAAAGAGCAAGACTCACCAATTGACTTATATGTTCCTGATACACTTGGAGATTGTATTACTACTCTTGATAGATGCTATGAAAAAGATATCAAGCCATATGTTGACATTACAAAGGATAATAATTGGACGGCGTTACATATATACCAACACAAGACTGGCGATAAATGTGTATACCCAGAAGAATATAAATGTATTGGAACTACAGAAAGTGGTAAATCCCGTGAAAAAACAGAAGGGAAGAAATATTCAAGTACGGCCTATGACAATTCTTTCAAAATGTCTAATCAAATGCTAGAAAAAACCGATGGAATCAAATTGTTAATACATAATTCAGGTGGTAAAAAAACTAATGATAACTACAACAAAACTGTCATTGTTAACAAAGGAAAATCTGACCCATTTGCGAGCGTTAATATACAACAATTCAGTGACGAAAATAATTTTGTATACACAAACGATGCGAATGATCTCATTACATAATCATTTTGAGGATATACAAAATTGATTATAAAATAAACCGTATTTTATAAACTATCTAACTTGAATCTATAAAATGACTATATTATTAATAATAGCACTAGTAGCTACATGCGTAGTAGGCAGTTGTATGTGTTGGGTATGTATTGTATCATGTGGAGATGGAGAGATATGTGGAGATGGAGAGATACATGGAGATGAAGATAATGTATATGATATTGATAATGAGACTGAAGTAAAAAGCCCATTGTAAGTAGGCTTTAATTAGCCCTTTCAGCAATGTCCGATATGATACGACAAGCAATTGTTATCACTGCGATTCCAGTTAGAACAAGACCTATTATAATTAATAAAACAGTTAACCCTATCATAATATTATGAATATTATTATAATATTATAAATTTTTCATTTTATTACATTTATTTTAATGTAAGTATTTCAATGAACCACCCATACCATTATGAACCTGACAGGCATAGAACAAATTAGACCCAGTGTAACCAGTATCTATTACAATAGCAGTTATTAAGTCTGTGCCAGCAGTAGTTCCGGTAGTAGTGATAGTGTAAGAACCAGCGGTCGTTGTTAATACTGTGCCATCAGTAGTTGTCGCAAACTTTAATGGATGATTGGCATTACTCGCCTCACTCTGGTCGAAATAATAAGTTGTTCCGGGCAGTAATACGATAGATTCTTGTTCTAGACCATTGATGTAGAATTTATTTCCATTACCACTGTCCGCTACAGTAATATCAAAGTAATAACCCGCTCCACTATTATAATCACGTGCTAACAGTATGTTTCCACCCATGCCTGCGTGATTTACACAATAATAATATAACTTGTCGAGTGTGTTATCGATTGGCACGACAAACTCGGTAAATTCTGGACTATTCGCTGTACCTTTATATTTTGTTCCGACTGTATACTCTGAACCGCCATCATGAGTACCATTCACACTTTCACTAATGTGTAATTGGTGGGTGGTATTAGTTGCGTCGACTTGTGTAAATCTATAAGCGGAGCCCTGTAATAATGTCAATGTAGGCGCGTATTCCACTGTAGTATCATTATCATCATCTATATAATATTTATTACCATTTCCATCATCCGCAACTGTGACACTTATGTTTTGTGACAAATCTACCTCGGCTATAGGGGTATCAGTATTAAGTAAATTTATCAGTAAATTTTTAGTAATACCATCATAACCTCCACCCGTAGAAGCTAACTCCAAGTTAACCGAAATGTCGTTATAATATCTATCTACATCGGGATAATCCAGTGTGGTAGTTTTGTCAATATTCCAGTTTGCGTCAGTAATAGTTAAATCGGGAAGATCATTGAAACTCAAATCACTTGTAGAGTATCCACTCGCAGAAAGAGTGAATGACATTGTCACATCACCACTTGGTTGGCTGCTTAGAGAGAGATCAAATGTGTCACTTACTCCTTCAGATAAAGTTAGCTCTGTTGCAGGATCTATATTAATCTCTACAACCGGGGCAGAATCGTTATCTTCAATGGTTAATATCAATGTCTTCGGTGACAAAGATATATACTCCGCAGCACCAGAATCAACTCCAACAGTAATCGTATCTGTTCTATCTCCATTTACTAGATTATCGTCGGTAGTAGTAATGCTAACTGTTTGAGGGACATTCCAGTTTGTATCATTAAAAACTAATGTTGTTAAATCGGTAGCTACACTTACGTCCACATTCGCAATAGACATTGTAGTCTCGGATGATGGCTCAGATGTCAATACAACATCAAAAGTATCAGACGAACCTTCTGTCAACGTAGATGTAGACTTTGATAAAGTGAAATTAGCCGTATCATTTACATTCGAAATGACTACCGGTATTGATTGACTACCAAAATCATTATTGGTCGTATTTATTACCAACGTATCGTTTTGGTCTACTGCCTGTGAAGATGTATTTGTAGTCACAGTAATAGTCTGTTCTGTATTCCAATTATTATTTGTGAAAATTACATCATTGATACTCTGAATATGTGTTCCAGATGTAAAAGACACTGTAAGGTCAGCAATAGGACGAGTAGACAGACTTAAATCATATGACAAATTCGACCCCTCATCGATAGTTAGGGAAGACGACTGAACGAACACTTCTCTTGTGGAGTCATACATAGTCACTGCAAATGGTTTTTGATAATTGTATGTAATATTATCATCTCCACCATTTACAAATGTCAAACTAATGTCGAATGTTTCAGGATCATTCAATATACCATTGTCTATTCCTGATAAAACAATACTTTGAGTAGTACTATAATTGGAAGGTGTAAATTCCAATACACTTGGAGCCACACTGACCCTTGTGTTATCACTGCTAAATACAGTTAAACTTACATCACTGACTGGTATTTTATTCAATGAAACATCAATTGATAATGTGGTATCTTCATACAGTAATCCTTCACCAATATAAATGTTGGATTCGAGTAGATCATTGTCGGAGAATACTACCGCGATCTCTGTTGTGGCGCCATTACCATTATCAAATACAATATTACTTGAAATATCACCTTCGGCTAATTCATTATCGGGCTTATTCATAGTGAATAAAATAGGCTGGTCGATATGCCAATCATTCGAAGTAAAAGTAAGACTATTTATATCCATAGTTACATCCGATGAAGGATTGGTGGCACTAAAAGTCATATCTATTCCAGGATCTGCGGATAATTTGAAATTCACAGTTTGCGTTGTAATAACGCCCTCATCAGCATCTATCGTGCGATTCGTTATTCCACTGATTATCAATATATCGTTACCACTATCATTATCCTCATTGGCAATATATACAAATTTTGTCAAATCTTCATCTATAATTTTTACACTAATAAATGTATTAATTGTTCCATCGATTATTTGGTCGTCTTGCCCGGTGACAGTAATAGTAACTGGTTTATGATAGTTGTCTCGTGTGAATACAATTTCATCTTGAGAAATATTTGCCTCTGTCGAATCATTTACAACTAGAGATACCGTTGTATCTTTCAAAGGTTGAAGATTCAGTCTAACCGTAAATGTGGCTGTATCATAATCTTCACTTAAAATTAAGGTTCCCGGAGCATCAATGATAGGTTCTAATCCAGTAATAGGTTTACATAAAATGTTGGGATCCTTACAATTGTCTTCTTTTTCAGCATCATAGAAGACACGTCTGGATACACGGTTTCGTATACTTCTACCATGCGCTCCTACACCCAATGTGCTAAAATTAATTGATTTTTCGCCTCTAGAAGAGGAGAAAATCATACCTAATGGTAATCTGCGACTCATTATAATGTATTGTTACATTAAGATTTCAAGTAATTATATCCATAAAATTGATTATAAAATCTTCCATATATATAAATTAAAGAACAGAATTATAATGGAAAACACAGTTATCGCTATCCCCCAAAACACAGACAACGTCGTCGCAAAAATGCTTATAAACATTGTGAAAACGCAATATGAAAAAAAAGAAAAAAAAGATATATGGAAGCTCAGTGAATGGAGCCACATTGCGGAACTAGAGAACGATTATGTAGGTGGTGTTGGTGAGACATTCCTACACCAACTATGCATATCTAGTAATATCCCAGCTGAGATAGATGGTACAAAAACGAAAGAACTAGGAGGTGGTTGTGGAGATGGTATTATTAATGGTCGCAGTATTGAAATTAAGACCGCGCGCGCGGGAACCGGTGATATTATGTCATTTCAGCATGAACTTGGTGAAAAACCATGGCATGCTGACTTTATGTGTTTCGTTGATATCGCGCCGGATAAATTCTACATCACTATCTTCCCTAACTTTACAGAAGAACAATACAAACAATGCTCTAAATGTGAACCATATTTCCCAACACGCTCCTTCTGTTGGAGAAAGAAATCCGGTTGTTTTAAGTTGGATACGACTGAAAAATTGAATGAAACGCAGTCAAAGATTACGGATAACCACACATTGGCATGGAATAAAGATACTTCTATTGACAATGTAAGACAATTTATCAACAAAATTGTTACACCAAAATAAATATTATGACAATAAAAAACAACTGTATTATTCGGTTGTTTTTTATCTACTATTGATATCGAAATCATGAAAACTGTTCGGATATTTGAGATGTTCGTATATTATACGCGGAATTTGTCGATAGAAAGGCAACTTTCGACCAGTCAATTTCCTTGAATTTTTTCATATTCTCATTCTTATCTTTATTGAATACAATACCATACCCCTTTTGTCGCGGCAACTCTTTAAAGGTTTTATAAAACCGCATATTTTCTTTCCCGAAACACGTAGATGGTAGGTAGATATCACATTTATCAAACATCTTTTTATTACGAGTAGTTGATGGAGATCCTCCATCAGACAATGAATATATTTTCACCACCGATGTATCCAATTGTTTGATGTCGTAATCAGGGTTTTTATGGTTTTTCGACCATATTTGATATATACACTCTACTTTTACTGGTTTTCCATTGGGTTCTTCAAAATCAGTATTTAATTTCTCACTATGGATTAAATTGTACCCAATTACACGCTTTCGAGGGACACCCTTTCCATCACTTTCGAAAAGTTGCGGCAATATGAAACAAACATAATCAGCGAAATTATAAGAATGATTGATAAATTTTAATGCCAACTGTCCCCTCAAACCAAATGGTGGATTACCAATAACAATATATTTCATCTGTTTCGCTGGTTTCCAATTAAGGTAATCGCCCGTGATTATTCCATCGGAACGGGGCTCTATATCAATACCTATTCTTCTATTATCTGGTAGGGCATCTAGAAATTTTCCATTCCCTGCTGATGGTTCAATATAAATATATTCACTTTCAATATCACCATACTTTTTTAGTATGTTTTTACATGTATCTACGCAATAATTTACTGTGTCTGAAGGCGTAAAGAACTGGTCTTTATCTTTGAAAGTATAATTAGTATAGTCTATCTTGATATCTGCCAGTCGCATTAATTCAAAACAATAGGACGGAGGGACATTTTTTAATTCATTCCAACGTTTTACTGTGCCAACGGCGACATTAAGTTCGTCAGCAATTACCTTATAATCTTTGGTTTTCAATATTTTATTTAATAAATCCAGCAAATTATGAGGGTCAACACTATCTGGCTGAACTTTTTCAACAAGGGTATTTTCTATTGATTTTGACATGATATTATCACTATTTATTTCTTCAACTACTTTATCAATTTTACTCTTGTTATCTTGACATGGACGTTTCTTGTTTAAATGTATATTATAATGGGATTTCTGAGAAAATTCCTTCAGACATCTCCCGCACGAATACTTCATATACAATACCTCTCATAATATCTATATTATTTAACTAAATTAGTTAACTGACCATTAAAATACCAAACAGGGAAGAGTTTTTGAAAAAAAAAAGTCTATGAAATTTTGGAAAAAGGACATTTTTAAAAATGTCCAAAATGAAAATATTAGAAAAGTTTTTTTTTCTGAAAACGTGAAAAATGAGGTTCACTTGTAAATGCTGTGAATACACAAATGAAGAAGAACGTTTTGTTACCATACTTTTTTTTTCGAAAATTTTAAGTTTAAGTTTAGGCGATTTTTGTGTCATCATATTTTAACGAAATGGTGACGCAAAAATCGCCTAAAACTCGCCAAACATTTATATGTGAAAAATGTGATTATATATGCTATAAACAATCTGATTATAATAAACATTTAACTACTCGTAAACATGAAAAGATGACAAATGATGACAAAAAACTCGCCAATCTATATACATGTGATTGTGGGAAACGTCTAAGTTCTCGTCAAAGCTTATATCGTCATAAAAAGAATTGTAGTAACAATGTGACTATCCATACTATTGATAATACAGACAACATAAATAACGCACCAGACCATAATATGGTAATTGAATTATTAAAACAGAATCAAGAGTTGATGCTTTCAAATAAAGAATTCAAGGAATTGATTGTAGAACAACAAGAGGAGAACCTGAAACTACAGAATAAATTATTAGAAGCAGTAAAAGACGGAAAAACGATTAATAACACGAATTGTAACAATAATAATAAGTTCAATTTGAATTTCTTCTTGAACGAACAATGTAAAAATGCGATGAATATCTCGGATTTTGTAAACAACATGATGTTAGATATTCAAGATCTTCAAAATACAGGGAAATTGGGGTATGTAGACGGTATAACAAAAATATTTACAGAAAAATTAAAAGCATTAGACAAATATAACCGACCAATGCATTGTACCGATTTAAAGAGAGAAACACTATACATCAAACAAAATAACGAATGGGAGAAAGAAAGTGTCGATAAAACAAAAATCAAGACAGCGATTGAATGTGTTGCGAATAAAAACTTGAATAATCTTAACGCATGGAAGGAGGAGAACCCAAATCACGTGATAATGGATTCTAAAGAAGATAAAGAATTTGTAGAGATAATGACAAATTCATTGGGAGGCATGGGATCAGATCGCGAAAAGAATAAACAAAAAATCATTAAGAACGTATTAAAAGAAGTAATGATTGAAAAATAAAAACATTATAAAATTGATACTAGTAATATGCGATATAATTATATACAATAAACAAATAATGAGCGATAATTTTGACAAAAGAAAAACCAAAAAAGACAAAGCGAAACGTAATAAAGATTATTATGGGAAATACAGTCCAAAACATGTGCGGCAACAAGAAATGCTAATGGAAAAGCGACAAAAGACGGTAGTAGAACAACCAAAAGACAATAAAGAAAAGAAACAAGGATAGTCGTTATTTTACAAATATAATATATAATGTATTCAAAAACATTATTGTTTTTTTTGTTGGCGGGTGTATTTAGAGCATTTTGTGATGAAAGTTCTATTTGTGTATGCACTACTGTACCGTGTCCTGAAGTAGGAGAAAACACGATCATAATGGGAAATGGTAACGCAAAAATGACATATTATTACGAGAGTCATAATAATCACCCGGTAGTAATATCGGCAACTGGAGAACTTACACAAGGTTCTCTTAATGAAGGTACAGGAACAACCGACTGTACAAGAAAATATTCACGAATGTTAGAAGATGACGGGTATTCAGAATGTGACGCGGGACATATATTAGCGAACCGTTTAGGTGGATATGGAAATCAGCCATTAAATATTTTTCCACAAAATTCAACCATCAACCAAGGAGTATTCGCACAATTCGAAGGCGATATATACGAGTGTATGGAAAAAGCAAACAACGGTGTTTTAGAATGGGATTTTATATATGAAAATAGTGATCGAACAATGCCTGATAAAGTGAAATATTCAGCAACATTCGACCAAGGATGTGAACCAATAAGTAAACTTTTTGATAACAAATAATCTATTCATATTTTATAAGGAATGGAACAAAATATAAATGAAACTCCAATTAAAGATAAAGAATTACAGAAACAAAATTACGAGTTTGATATCGCGCCTCAGTTAATCGCCATTTTTACATTAATTCTAATAGTGTCATGTAATTACTTGGGTACTCTATTTCCATGCAAAGTTCAACAAATATTAACAGATAGTATAATAGCAAAACATACTCTTGGCTACTTAGCACTAGTATTTTTCGTGGTAATTACCGCACCCGAAATGCAAGAAAGCAACATATTACTTTTAACAATAGGCCTATATAGCTGGTTTATTTTAACATCCAAGACCTATTATAAGATATGGTTTATTGTATTTGTGTTAACCGCGGTGATTTATATCTTACATGTATATCAGAAAAATAGAGAAAAATCCGAAGAGGCAAAAGATGAAGATGAAATACAAGACGAAGAGAAGCAATCCGCACAGAAATTCAGAGATGAAATAATAGACGGATCTAAAAAATCATTATCTGTATCAGTAATAATATTCACCATATTTGGCGTGTTGGTGTATATGGGTAACAAAAAACGAGAATATGGTAAAGAATTCGAATATATTAAATTTTTCTTTGGAAAATCTAACTGCCGAATCAATACCCCGCAATTTACCGGATATATGGAGTCAGTAAAAGACGCAATTCGTTTGTAAATAAATAATATATAAAATATTTATTTACGGGCTTTCATAGTCAGTCTACGTTCTCGGACCTGCTTGGCAAACTTTCTATTATTTTCAATCCCTCTAAGTAGGCGAACTTGTCCCTCAGCTCTCTCGCGAGTAGTACATTTGGCATAAATTTTTTTGGTTGTTTTATTATAGACCTTATAACAAGGCTGATTTCGAACTTTACGAATCACGTAAGGCATATCCTTAAAATACACTGAGAAAAAATTATATTAATTGAGAAACATAAATTGGACCATTATAAGTAACGGCTGTTTGATACTGTGCGTTTGCGGATACAGAATTGCCTTGCCATGTTCGATCACCAAATATAGTTTCTACAGATAAACTCCAAGTATCTCCATGATCGATTGTCACAAAGACACCTCCATTTTTTGCTAGGGCGGTTTGAAAGCGTCCATTAGCAGACATCGCCACACTTCTCCATTGTTTGTCTCGTATTACTTGATTATTTTTCTTTGTCCAGGTCGTACCAAAATCATCTGATACATATATTTCCCCAACGTCTTCTAATGCGGTTTGATATTTACCCTCTGACGACATCGCTACAGAAATCCAATTACGATCGTCCCAATCAGAATCTACGCCAGGGTTAAGGTCAACCGTGTTCCATGTAAAACCATAATCACTAGATGTATAAATATTTTCTGATACAATAGTCTGATAATTACCATTATATGACATTGCGACATCACAAGTAGGAAACATTTGTATGGAATTATATAGCTCACTATATTCATCGGTGAACCTTACCCATGTTAGACCATAATCCCTTGATTGGTACAGGGAATCACCAGCAGAAATAATATTTTGATATTGACCGTTCAGAGATACGCTTACAAATACTTTTGTATCGCCAAAATTATATACACTATTCCATGATTCTCCATGATCGTTAGAAATATATATATTTCGACCGTTAGATGCGGTTTGGTATTGACCCGAGGTTGACATAGAAACACTATTGCTACTAGCTTCTCCTATGTTTATCTTGACCGTCCAAGTCGTTCCAAAGTCTCTAGATACATATATGCCACCTAGTTCTTCAATGGCAACTTGATAACGCCCTGTAGTAGAAATTGATACGGCTAGCCATTTTTGATTAGCAAGTATATCAGTAGTAACATCAAACCACTTAGCACCATAGTCAATGAATAGAAAGTTATCTTTGTTTGATAATACAAACAACATAGGGACAGTATACGTTTGGGTTATATTGTTTACTGAATAACTGGTAGTTTTTCGCACATTACTGTTTGTTTCAAAATAATTGATAGACGCATCTATTTTCTGCAAATTGCTAGGTCCAATATTATTAATGGGTGTATATGGTTCAGATTCAATGTCGAGAGACAAACCAATACTGATTCCATCAGGAACATAAATCAAATCACCACCAATAAATCCGTTACCAAGACCAATATTATCAGAAGGATCTCTGTTGTTATAGACATCCTCGTCAATAATAAAACGAAGAACCTCATTTATATTATTTACTGTGAACGAACCAGAAATATCAGAAATATAAGAACCAGACACATCAAAAGAATTTCCACTTAACACATGTATAAGGCAACTGGCATCAAAAACCCCTCCGTTAATATTAGTAGCATCATAATTTGAAAATATATTACCAAATCCATTGGGCAAACCAAAATATTTATAAACAGTTTCATTAAAATCGCTATACAAAGAAGATAACCGTCCCATAGAAATTATATTATCAACACCAATACATTCTGTTAAATTAGTAGTCCCAAATGATAAACTATCAGCAGCCAAGTTTATGCCACTAGCATCAAATTCAGCATCAAATACTACATTATTACTTTCGTCCTTTGTAATACCAATTTTATCATTCATTATGCGGACACCTAGCGATATTTGAATTGCGTTTGATAAATCATAGGCTGGAACTAACTTATTGGCTGGAGCCATTTGGACTTCTTGAAAATTTTGTTTCAATGAAAACCCACCTTCTGAATCAATTACATAACAATTGCCAATATGGGTATTTTCTGGGAGACTCATCACTTAAATTATATTAAGATAAATTATTCAATTCTAATAATATAGGTGCTCTATATTGCTTTTGAAGAAATTTACTGGGAGTTTCATTCGTATGATAACATTGTTCTGCTAGTAGAGACAATTCTTGAACGTTCAAAGAATATGGATTAGCGAGAACAACCCCCATATCAAAAGTAATTCCAGGAACGACTAATATTTTATCACCGGCTATAAAACCATCTTCCACCGTATAATTATTAAGACTGCGATTTGAGAACGTATCATTTGCTACTAGGTCTGTAAGCATAGGATTAATGCCGGATAAACTAAAAAAACCAGAGAATGCGCTTACTTCGTTACCAGATACGTCGGTAATTGTATCATCCAAAGTACGTATAAACTCAGTAGTATCAAATGTATTTTGGTTCAATTCACTAATGGATGATGTTGTGAACAACTTAGAATCAAGTGGAAAATGAAAATATTTTTTTACTTGAAAAGAAAAGTCTTTATAAATGTTTGTGAAAGAACCTAACGACAATATTCGGTCGGGAGTTATATTGTTTTTGAATTCATTAAATTCAACCTGGATATTAACAGCTGGGAAACGTCCAGTGGTTGAATTAAAAGAAGTATCTAATATTGTAGTGTTATCTGCGTTTTTATAAAGATTTATTTTTTCATTAAACAACCTGACATCAAAAGAAATGCGTATTGTGTTAGTAGTATCAAACGTAGATATAATGGATAGTTTTTCATCTAAAAACGCCACTTCGGGGAATGTAATACTAAGACCAAAACCACCTGTGGCCAAAATAACATTATCGGATGTATCAAAAGATACAATATTTTCATTTTGTGAAGGGTCAGTATTTATTATAGGATCGTCACAAAACTCATTATGAGTATCGGCACTCATGTATTTGATATATATTCATATACAAATATATCAAATGACTCGAAATTATAAATCATACAACATCTTCAAATCTAAACAAAAAGAAAAGTTTGCGTCGTTCATATCTAATATACGTCCTCGTTCGTCATATAATCGTATCCGTAGTCTTTGTATATCAACAGGACCGAAATAACGTCTAGGTTCGGTTATTATTGTAAAATCATTTTCCATCATAAGGCTAAAAAAAGACGATTTCAGTGAGATCCTAGCCAAAATATTTGGGCTCATGACAGAATTGTTGAATACACTGACAAATTGATTATTCGAACTATTACAAAAATCGTCTATAGCTAAATATACATAGCGAATCGCAGCGGGTTCAATGACAGTATCCGCCGTATATATTGTATCACCTAGATACTTTTTCTTTATAAAACCTAAGTTCCAACCGAATTTTGACGACACTTCTAATTTATCAATATCGCGGTTTGCGTTTTTAGTGAAATCTAATTGAATTTCTTGTATAGCAGTGGCATATTTGCCACCAGGCTGTATTGTAACTTTTCCAGAACCAGAACCAGTATTGGTAATATCCAAAGAGATATTTATATACGAAAATACATCATCCACATTTAAGATTTCTTCAACACTATTCTTAGGACAAATAAGAGAATTTAATTTATCAATAAGATCTTCCGAGTTGTAATTGCCGTCTGGAATGGTAAATACACGTTCGTTCATAAGGAGTGTGGCTTTTGAATCCACACCAGATACTTTATCTATAGGATAATGAATAACTCGCATATATAAAAAGTTATTACCAAGAGATTTCGAAATACCATAAAAAGAAACAGGAAATTCTAGTGAGGATAGTCCCATTGAAACTACCTTATTAAATTTGGTAGGCATCTGAAGAGTAAAATCGGAACATTTGGTTTTATATAAGTTTTCACGAAACTTGCTGTCAATATTGAGTGATTTGGTAATTATGCGAGTGTTTAATGGATTCAATTTACCAGGAAAAAACTCACTTGGATTAGAATACACAAACTGTGTAGTAGGTTTTTCTATTAACTCATCATTCCGAGACGGAGGTTGCTGCGAACGTGGATAATCATCGGTGTCTAATTGATAGTTATTGGGAATGGTAGTTGGCTTCCTCTTCAACTCATCTCTGCATTTATTCTGAATAACGAGCGTCTTAGCATTTTCTAAAAAATCTATAAAATCACGTCTAAATTTTTTATCTACATGACCGCTAGAAAGGAGTTGTTCACGTATATTATATTCAACTTGCTCGATGTCACTCGAAGAATAGGTCTTGTTTTTATCTAATCTGAAGAAAGTTTCTAAGTCATGAAGGCTATAATTATTTATATCTAGATCAAAATTTTCCATTATTATATATTATAACACCTCTCTATTATATTATAATTATAAATAAACAAAGAATTACAGGTTAGCTATTTGGATTTATTATAATTTTAGCAAATAACTATTATATTTATTAAGTGAAATCAAATATAATAGCATTTTATATACACCATGTCATCAGGCGATTATATAAAGTTAAAACAAAACAGAAATATTATTTGTGATGATGGCGACGACGAGGACGGGGTACACAGACCAACCCGTTTCGGTGTAGAGTTGAATCCTACTCAGGATTGCTATTTGAATGGATCAAGAGGACCAACTGGACCAGTCGGAAGTACCAATGGAGGCGTTTTCGCAATATATGGTGAAAGTCTTGGGTACGATCCAATAGATGCTAGCGGTTATTCATTTTCTTATGGATCTGGAAAAAACAGAGTGAATACCGTCCAATCTTACGATCAGTCTGGAACACTAGTAACAAGTACAGCAGTAACAAGTGTAGAAAGTCAAGGTTCAAGTGGTTATGGAGTTCAAATAGGAATGAGTAGTATTTTATACTATGTCGGCGTCCAAGCATCAGAAGCACCTCAGATACAAGGAAAGATACAAGTATGGAAAAATAGTTACTACACAGGCATAGAATTATCTAACTTAGCTGAATCAAGTTCATTAAGTGATCTAAGTTTTAATTTTGCTGCGGGAGACTATGTGAATCTAAAGTGTACTGAGGGAGAAGGAGGTGGTTTAGTGAATGTATCATTATGGTTTATTACACAAGGAGTAATTGGTCCAACTGGAGAAAAAGGCGATACAGGACAGAGGGGTGATACTGGAATTCAAGGTGACACCGGAATTCAGGGTCCAACCGGATATACGGGTCAGCAAGGAATAGATGGACCAATTGGTCCGATTGGACCACAAGGAGTAATTGGTCCACGTGGGGATCAGGGAAATAAAGGAGATCAAGGTTCACAGGGAGAGAAGGGTGATACGGGGGTTCAAGGTCCAACTGGATATACGGGAGAACAAGGACTAGAAGGTCCAATTGGTCCAGTAGGACAACAAGGTATTCAAGGCATTCAAGGAAACACTGGTGACAAAGGAGATGATGGTATTCAAGGCAACACGGGTGAAAAAGGTGATACTGGAATCCAGGGTCCAACCGGACACACTGGAGCTCAGGGAATAGAAGGGCCTATTGGTCCCGTCGGACAGCAAGGAAGTGTGGGCCAAAAAGGAGACAAAGGTGATACCGGCGAAAAAGGAATCAAAGGTGATCAAGGTCTTCAAGGAGTACAGGGAATTCAAGGCAGTGCTGGAATTCAAGGTGTCACTGGATATACTGGAGAACAAGGGGTTGATGGTCCAATAGGCCCTATTGGACCAGAAGGAGACAAAGGAGACAAAGGAGACAAAGGAGACAAGGGAGACAAAGGAGACAAGGGAGACCAAGGAGACAAGGGAGACCAAGGGAATCAGGGCGTAATTGGACCAACAGGACAATCTGGAATTCGTGGTCCAAATGGATATAACGGCGAAAAAGGTGATACCGGAACTCAGGGTCCAACCGGGTACACCGGAGTACAAGGAGCGCCAGGTCCTATTGGTCCTCAGGGGGTTATTGGAGTAAAAGGTGATACTGGAGATAAAGGAGATCGAGGACACGTTGGAGAACAAGGAGATAAAGGAAATCCTGGCATACAAGGACCGACTGGTGAAATTGGAATACAAGGTGAAATTGGTTTAACCGGTGAGAAAGGTGATACTGGAGAAACTGGCAATACTGGTGATAAAGGTGATACAGGAGAAAGAGGTCCATTTGGTTATACTGGTTACACTGGCGAACAGGGAGAACGCGGCATAGTTGGTGTAACTGGAAAAATGGGTCCTACCGGATACAATGGTGATACAGGAGAACAAGGTCCTCAAGGTCCTCAAGGTCCTCAAGGTTTCCAGGGAGTTATTGGATTTACCGGACAACGAGGTGAAAGAGGTTTCAGAGGTATACAAGGAGAAAAGGGTGATACAGGATATCAAGGAATAATTGGTTATACCGGTCCTCAAGGGATACAAGGAATTAGAGGAATGACTGGACCACAGGGTCTAACTGGCTATACTGGGTACACCGGACCGCAAGGAATCCAGGGAATCCAGGGAATCCAGGGTCTCACCGGTTATACAGGAATTCAAGGACCCACTGGTTTTACTGGACTACAAGGCCCAACTGGCACAATTGGACCACAGGGCCTAACCGGGTACACGGGCTACACCGGACAGCAAGGAATTCAGGGAATCCAGGGTGTTACCGGGTATACTGGAATTCAGGGACCAACTGGATATACTGGAATGCAAGGACCAACTGGAGTAATTGGACCACAGGGTATACAAGGAGAAAAGGGCGATATAGGTTATACTGGATATACTGGCATTCAGGGAATACAGGGCATGACAGGCGATCAAGGTATTGTAGGACCTAGAGGACATACAGGCGATACCGGTTCAAAGGGAGACCGCGGAGTAACCGGGCACACTGGCGATCAAGGTATTGTAGGACCTAGAGGACATACAGGCGATACCGGTTCAAAGGGAGACCGCGGAGTAACCGGGCACACCGGCGAACAAGGTATTGTAGGACCTAGAGGACATACTGGTGACACCGGTTCAAAGGGAGACCGTGGAGTAACCGGGCACACCGGCGAACAAGGTATTGTAGGACCTAGAGGACATACTGGTGACACTGGTTTAAAGGGTGACCGTGGCATGACCGGACATACTGGAGATCAAGGTATCATAGGACCTAGAGGGTTTACTGGTGACACAGGTTCAAAGGGTGATCGTGGCATGACCGGACATACTGGAGATCAAGGTATAATTGGACCTAAGGGTAACACCGGCTATACCGGTTCAACTGGCGAGCGTGGACCAACCGGCGTAACCGGTCAACGTGGTTCAACTGGTTATACAGGAATCCAAGGCATAATCGGCCCAACAGGAGATAGAGGTGGCCCAACAGGGCCACAAGGAATAACTGGTCCAACTGGGTATGAAGGACCAACCGGATATACTGGCGAACAAGGTCTGCGTGGTCCAATTGGTTATGATGGTGAAAAAGGAGACACTGGTTCTATAGGACCAACCGGATATACTGGCGAACAAGGTATAATAGGATTAACCGGACCTCAAGGAATATCTGGCATAAAAGGTGACACCGGAGAAGAAGGTCCTAGAGGTTACGTTGGCGAACAAGGTGAAAAAGGTGACCCTGGAATTCAAGGCCCAACTGGTGTCACTGGAACATTTGGTCCGACAGGTGGGATTGGCCCAACTGGAAATGCCGGAGAAAAAGGTGATACAGGAAGTCTTGGTGTTACTGGATATACTGGTCCAGCTGGATATACTGGTTTCACAGGAAAACAAGGCGAAAGAGGTGATCTAGGTCATACCGGTCAAACCGGTCCAACTGGTTTTACTGGTCCAATGGGTTCAGTAGATGTATTCCATAAACCAGCGGATTTTGAAGAGACATTTTCAGTATTGAAGAAAGCAACCTTTTACAGTGGTATAGATATTTCGGGTTCTATTGGAATTAACTTACCAATAACGAATCCTGATGCCCGAGAAGATTGTTGGACGAGACAACAACCTAGAGTCACAATAGATATTTCAGCAACTGACGCGATAAGGTTACCTATGGGTTCTGTAGATGAAAGACCAGATACTTCAGGTAATCCACAGGATTTTAAAGGTTACATTAGATATAATTCAGAGTGGGATAGATTTGAAGGTTTTGGTGGAGACGCTAGTTGGGGTGATATAGGTGGAGTTGTAAATATTGATAGAGATAGTTTCATAAGACCAAAAGCGGATATTTCAGGAGGGTTTGTATTAAGAGGACAACCTCATTATAGTAAAGATTTACAGTTTGTTACAAGCAACGTACAGCGCATGGTAATAGATGCTTCGGGAGATATATCAATGAATAATGTTATTGTTGTTGATGACGCATCATTTCATTCTAATGTTATGATTGCTGGAGATGTATCAATTAATACAAAATTATTTGTTAACGATGACGTGTCTTTTATTAGCCATTTGTCAGTTGGCGATGATGTGTCTTTCAACAGCAAATTGTATGTGAAAGACGATGTTTCTTTTATTAGTCATTTATCAGTGGGTGATGATGTGTCTTTCAACAGCAAATTGTACGTGAAAGACGATGTGTCTTTTATTAGCCATTTGTCAGTTGGCGATGATGTGTCTTTCAATAGCAAGTTATATGTGAAGGACGATGTGTCTTTTATTAGTCATTTATCGGTGGGTGATGATGTGTCATTCAATAGCAAGTTATATGTGAAAGACGATGTGTCTTTTATTAGCCATTTGTCAGTTGGCGATGATGTGTCTTTCAACAGCAAATTGTACGTGAAAGACGATGTGTCTTTTATTAGCCATTTATCAGTGGGCGATGATGTGTCTTTCAATAGCAAGTTATATGTGAAGGATGATGTGTCTTTTATTAGCCATTTATCGGTGGGTGATGATGTGTCATTCAATAGCAAGTTATATGTGAAAGACGATGTCTCTTTCATAAGTCATTTGTCGGTGGGTGATGATGTGTCTTTCAATAGCAAATTGTACGTGAAAGACGATGTGTCTTTTATTAGCCATTTATCAGTAGGTGATGATGTGTCTTTTAATAGCAAGTTATACGTGAAAGACGATGTGTCTTTTATTAGTCATTTATCGGTTGGTGATGATGTTTCTTTTAATAGCAAATTATTCGTGAACGATGATGTCTCTTTCAATAGCCATTTGATGGTTGGAGATGATGTGTCATTCAATAGTAAGTTTTTTGTAAAAGGTGATGTCTCTTTCAATAGTCATTTAATTGTCGGAGATGATGTGTCATTTAACAAAAACGTATTTATAGGACAAGATTTATCAGTTAATCAAAATGTCTATATAGGTGGAGATGTATCTATGCAGGGAGACCTCATGATAAAAGGTAATTTGACAGTATTTCAAACTCGAGAGACAACTACAATTCGAACAACTGTTAATGAATATCAATTAGTAATAATAGAAGATTTATCATTGAACGGGGAATTAGAAGTGTCTGGTGACGTTTCATTCAACTCAACCTTATATGTAAGAGATGATGTTTCATTTATCAGTCATTTGATGGTTGGTGATGATGTATCTTTCAACAGCAAGTTATTCGTGAATGATGATGTATCTTTCAATAGCCATTTGATGGTTGGCGATGATGTGTCTTTCAACAGCAAGTTATTCGTGAATGATGATGTATCTTTCAAT
>Ga0181388_1000058_pt1 | contig 32223 bp, 45 predicted proteins | sample 11SPOviralmetaG_FD_130120 | JGI IMG/M metagenome (GOLD analysis project Ga0181388, IMG submission 130120) | Marine viral communities from the oligotrophic San Pedro Time Series (SPOT) site, San Pedro Channel, CA, USA - 11 SPOT_SRF_2010-05-17 | ecosystem: Environmental > Aquatic > Marine > Strait...
CGAAGACGAAGGCGAAGAAGATGAAGACGTTTCTACAACTGCGTGAAGCAAAATCTAAAATGCCTCCGGGTCAACACGTCTTTGACACGAAGTTAAAAGGTACAGAAATAATGATTCACAAACATAGAGGTAAGTTTCAACTCTATATTGATGGTGAAAAATTAGATGACTTTAGCAAAATGGATGCAGCTAAGAAAGCTGGTGAAGAATTTGTTAAAGCTGCAAAGGAATAATAAATGAAGTTAATCAGCGAATATAACGAACACAATATCGAATGTCTCGTTGAAAAAAACGAAGATGGTGGCAAGAGCTATACTATCCAAGGTGTTTTCGCTGAGACTGAAAAGAAAAATCGTAACGGAAGAATTTATCCAAAACAGATTATGGAATCTGCGGTTAATAAGTACGTTAACGAACAAGTTAAAACTAAGAGAGCAGTTGGTGAACTCAATCATCCTGAGGGACCAACAGTTAACTTAGATAAAGTTTCACATCTCATTACAGACCTTAACTTTGAGGGAAATAATGTGATTGGAAAGGCAACTATACTGCCAACTCCTATGGGTAAGATTGTCGAAGGTCTTCTTGATGGTGGTGTTCAGTTAGGTGTCTCAACTCGTGGTATGGGTAGTCTCGTGCAACAGGGTGGCGCAAACGTCGTAAAAGACGATTTTATTCTTAATACGGTTGACATCGTACAAGACCCATCAGCTCCCGGAGCTTTTGTTAATGGAATCATGGAAGGGATTGAATGGGTTTGGAATAACGGTATCATTGAAGCACAAGAAATTGAAAAAATGGAGACTGAAATTAAAAAAGCTTCACGAAGCGATCTATATGAAGTTCAAACTCGTGAATTTAAAAATTTCCTCTCGTTACTCAAATCTTAAAAAAAGGAGTACGCAAGTATGTCTGAAGATATTAAACAGGATGCTGAAGTAGAACTCCAGACTGACGAGAGCGAAGTCGTGGAAGAAGCTATGGATCCAAAGAACGCAGAAGCTGATGCGGTTAAATCAGTAAAAGATGCAGAAGGTAAAAGCCCGAAGGCCACAGCGCCGGGTGGACCAGGAGCCGCTGCAGAGCCAATGCCTAAAACTAAAGCAGGTATTATTAACGCAATGTATGGCAAAATGAATGCAATGAAGAAAACTGAATTGCAGCAGTCATATGATAAAATGATGGGTAAAGCAGAATCCGTTGAAGATGGTGATACACCAACACTTGTTGAGTATGACTACAACGGTGAGCTAGATGCGTTAGTCGAGTCTGAAGCTACTCTTTCAGAAGAGTTTAAAGCTAAAACTGCTATTATTTTTGAAGCAGCTCTAAAATCTAAGCTATCAGAAGAAATTGATAGACTAGAAGAAAACTATAAGACTGAAGTCGAAGAAGCTATTACAGAGCAAAACGCTGCAATGGTCGATAAAGTCGATAGCTACCTTAACTATGTTGTTGAGAATTGGATGGATGAAAACAAGCTTGCAGTGCAGGCTGGTCTTCGTACAGAAATTGCTGAGAACTTTATGTCAAGTCTTAAAGACTTGTTCACAGAGTCTTACATTACTGTTCCAGACACAAAGGTCGATCTGGTTGACGAACAGTCAGAGTTGATTGCTGAGCTTGAAGAAAAGCTTAATGATCAGACTGGTAAATCAATTGCAATGTCAGAAGAAATCGAAAACTTCAAAAGAGCATCTATTGTAGCTGAAGCTGCAAAAGGCTTGGCTGATACTCAAATCGAAAAGCTTCATTCATTGACAGACGATGTCACCTTCGAAGACGAAGCATCTTTCAGTCAGAAAGTTGCAACAATCAAAGAAACTTACTTCAAAACGAATACAGCTAAAACTACTGAGTCAATCATCGAATCTGAAGAAGACATCCATGAGGGTGTTGTTACTGAAGAAACCGGTGCCATGGCACAATATTTGTCAGCTATTCGCAAATCTGCTAAATAAGGAGTTCCCATTATGCAGTCATACGATACACTTGTAGAAAAATGGGCACCGGTACTGAATGAAGAATCAGCTGGCGCCATTAAAGATAAGCATAGAAAAGCAGTAACTGCTGCTATTCTTGAAAACCAAGAAAAAGCTCTTTCAGAAGAGCGCGCACAACAGAATGGTTTCTTGACAGAAGCTGCTCCTGTTGGTGCAAACACTGGTTCTATTGGAACTTGGGACCCTGTCCTAATTTCTCTAGTAAGACGTGCAATGCCTAACCTAATGGCATACGACGTTGCTGGTGTTCAGCCAATGACTGGTCCAACTGGACTAATCTTTGCAATGAAGTCTCGTTACGATGCTGGTACAACTGGCTCAACCGAAGCTCTTCATAACGAAGCTGATACTTCGCACGCTGGTACTCAGACTGGTGGCGGTAATGGTTCAAACGGTCCATCTGGATTGTCTGGTATTACTAACGCTAACTCACCGAATACTATCGATTCAGATAGAGCAACTGCACTTACAGGAACCGGTATGACTACTGATTCTGCAGAAGCACTCGGTACTGACGATGCATTCCAACAGATGGGTTTCACCATTGAGAAAGCTACTGTGACTGCAAAGTCCAGAGCTCTTAAAGCTGAATACTCATTGGAATTGGCACAGGATCTTAAAGCTATCCATGGTTTGGATGCAGAAACAGAATTGGCTAATATCCTTTCTTCTGAGATTCTTGCTGAAATCAACCGTGAAGTTATCAGAACTATTAACTCACAAGCTAAGACAGGTGCTCAGCAGGCTAATACAGCCATCAACGGTATCTTCAATCTTTCATCTGATGCAGATGGTAGATGGTCAGTTGAGAAGTTCAAAGGTCTAATCATGCAGATCGAAAGAGAAGCTAACGTAATTGCTAAAGAGACACGTAGAGGAAAAGGTAATTTCATTATCACTTCTTCAGATGTTGCTTCTGCACTTGCTGCTTCTGGTATGCTTGACTATACACCTGCTATCTCTGCAAATCTTAATGTAGACGATACTGGTTCAACTTTTGCTGGTGTACTTAACGGACGTACAAAGGTCTATATCGACCCGTATGCATCTGTTGATTACGTAACTGTTGGTTATAAGGGTACAAACCCATATGACGCAGGTCTCTTCTATTGCCCATACGTACCGCTAACTATGGTTCGTGCAATTGGCGAGAATACATTCCAGCCTAAGATTGGTTTCAAGACTCGTTACGGTATGGCTTCAAACCCATTCGTAGGAGCGACTCCATCTTCTGGTCTAGCTGCAGTAAAAACTAACCAGTACTACAGAATCTTTAGAGTTGACAATATCTTAACTTAATAAGAAACTGGAATACAAACTTAGAGGGGCCTTCGGGTCCCTCTTTTTTTACCTTTACTTTTCATATAAATAGTGGTATAATATAACTTTAAGGAAATGTTATGGCTATATCAACTACAGAAACTACCGTTGGTGTTGGGCAATCAACACAAACTACAAATACAAATTATCTTCAGCCTAACGGATTTAAAATTTCTATTGATCGGAAGTACTTTCCGAACTTGCAATTCTTTGCGCAAAACATAATGCATCCATCAATGAATGCTGCAGTCGTACCTGTTGCAATACCTCGATTGGCTCAAGGTATAAAAATGACTCCTGATAATATTGATTTTGGCGAATTGAGCATGATGATTATTATGGACGAAGAGTTAGCAACATATCAAGAAATATATAATTGGATGGAAAGTTTTGTTAATAAACAAGATGCTACTCCTTTAGATGTTGCAAGTGGAGCAGGACCTAGCTTTGCTGATATCACTGTTTCTATTACAAATTCTCATAATAATGTAGTAAAACAAATAGTATATAAAAATGCTATTCCTGTATCACTCGGAGATATTATGTTTGAAGCAGCCACTGGAGATGTTCAATATATAATCATGCCGGTTAATTTTGCCTTTGACACATTTGAGATAAGAAATCCATAAATGAAACTATATGTGAGCGGCGATTCATTTGTAGATCGCCATCTTTATGATATTAAATATGGAAATTATCCACTTTGGCCAGAGCTAGTTGCTGAATGGGCTAGTTTAGATTTAACTTTGGTTGGTCATAGTGGTTGTTGTAATAATGTAATATTTGCAAAAATGACTGAAATGCTTTTCGAAGATAAAGATGCAATTGCTATTTGCTCTTGGACATCTTTTGATAGAATATCATTAAATCAAAATAATATGGTAAATTGCAATTTATCTGAATTAGATACTAATAGTCTTTTATATACAGAATTATGTAACAAAGGATTTTTTAGTCGCGATGAAGCAGATAACCGCAATGTAATTTTAATGAAATCTTTCGAGCTCATGTGTGAAAAATCATTTCACATTACAGGTCCTTATCCTTGGGTGAGGAGAAAAGATGGGCCTCACGAATCATTCTTAAAAGAAGACTTAAATAGACCACAAATTGATGGTTTCTATTCTATAGCAGAACCTCATCATATGATCGGAAATGGTGACGGTCATCCAAATGAAGCTGGACATCTGATGCTAGCAAATAAGATATATAATTTATTGGAGAAACATAATGCAATTTAAACCTACTGAATATAACCTTGATATGAAAAATCCAGAAAGCTGGAAAGAACTAGCTTATGCATTACCAGATGACGTATTGCAGCTTATTCCAAATGCTAATTTATCAGAAGAACATTTAATGGAAGGAGCAGGTGCTATTGGTAATATATACGATCCTGCAAAAGCTGGATACGATGTTTACTTCATGCATAAAGAACATACTGGTATTGCAAGAGTTACTAATGAAAAAGATGAGAACGGAAAATTTGTAGGTCTCTTTCCTGAATCTGTTTTAGGCTGGCATAATAATGGAAACTGGAGACATTGGAGACATGTTGTTGAATCAGCACTTGCTTTCTATTGTGTTAAACCGGGTGAAGGTGTAATTACATCTTTTTGTAATAGTAAAGCAGCATATGACGATTTACCTGTAGAACTTAAAATGGTCGCGGAAAATTTTGAGTATTGGGCTGAGTTTGATAAAGATAATTCAATTTATCAATTTGATGATGAATCACTAAATGCTGGTATGGATGAAATGCTTGCTATCTTTGAAGGAACTCTGAAAGCAACTGGTAGAAAAAACAAAGTTGCTAATCCTGTAAGAGGTAGTTGGAAACCTCTTATTGTAGAACATCCAAAGAGAACTGTACCAGCTTGGTTTAAAGATAAGGGGAAAGCAATTTACACAGGCCACTTCGGTGTAATGCGTAGATGTAGAAGTAAAGAAACTGGTGAAGAATTTACAATGGACGAAATGAAACCTTTATTGAAATTGCTGCACGACCATCTCTTTCAAGAGAAGTATATATATCATCATGAGTGGAAACAAGGTGATCTACTATTAAACGATCAGTTCTTTTCGTATCACGCAAGAAACGAAGTTAAGGGCGATAGATTAATGTATAGGGTAGCGTTTAATTATAAAAACTTGGATTAAATTATGTTAGATTTGAAAAATATTATGGATATGTGGAAAGAAGATTCACATATTATTACAAATGAATTAGATGAAGCTTCTAGGATAACTCCTACATTGCATGCAAAGTATTTAGAGATTCTGTCTACTACTAAGCTCAATTTAAAACGAGCTGAATTTCAACAAAAAATTTTATTAAAACAAAAATGGCTTTACTATAATGGTAAAATGCATGAAGATGAGATAACTGAACTTGGTTGGGTCGCTGATCCTTTTGATGGTTTAAAAGTATTAAAAGGTGAAATGGAATATTATTATGATGCTGATCCAGAAATTCAAAAGTCAGAAGAAAAAATTCAATACCTTAAAACAATTATAGAAACAGTTCATGAGATCGTTAATAATTTAAATTGGCGCCATCAAACAATTGGTAATATGATTAAGTGGAGACAATTTGAAGCCGGTGGTTGATTTAATTGAGTTTAAGAAAATAGATGAAGCTAATATGCATATCGAGTGCGATAGTGGTATTGCACAAGAACTAAGTGAATTCTTTTCTTTCTATGTCCCAGGTTATAAGTTTATGCCCGCATACCGTAATAAAGTATGGGATGGAAAAATTCGACTATTTAATGTTAATACTCGTGAGCTTCCTATTGGGTTGCTTACATACGTTACTAACTTTGCAGCTAAACGAGATTATGCAGTAAAAGTTGAACCTGCATTATTGTATATAAATAAAATTACAGAAGAAGAATTACAAACATTTTGTAATAGTTTATCATTACCTTTTGAAGTAAGAGATTATCAATTTAAAGCTATTCATAAAGCTATAGCTGTTCAACGCGCAATTTTATTATCACCAACTGGTTCGGGTAAATCACTTATAATTTATATTCTAGCTAGATATATTTTAGAAAAGTTTCCGGATCAAAAAATATTAGTTATTGTACCAACCACATCATTAGTAGAACAATTATATACAGACTTTGAAGAATACGCCGCAAAGGATAATACATTTAGTGTAGGTGAAGAAACTCATCGTATTTATTCTGGTAAAGAAAAAATTACGTTACAAGAGCGTGTTATTATATCAACATGGCAATCAGTTTATAAATTGCCTAGAACTTGGTTTAATCAATTTGGTGCTGTTTTTGGAGATGAAGCACATGGATTTAAATCTAAATCATTAACTTCTATTATGAATAAGAGTGGTAATGCAAGTTATAGATTAGGAACAACTGGTACTCTCGATGGAACTCAAACACATAAACTAGTACTTGAAGGTTTATTTGGAAGAGTGTTTAAAGTAACTACTACTAAAGATCTTCAAGATAGCGATACTCTTGCTAAATTAAAAATTAATATGTTAGTCCTTAAATATCCAGAAGAAATACGAAAAGCAAATAAAAGAACATATCAAGACGAAGTCGACTATATTGTTAGACACGAAAAACGAAATAATTTTATTAAAAACCTTGCTGTTGACTTGAATGGTAATACATTAGTTTTATTTCAGTTTGTTGAAAAGCACGGAAAGCCCTTATATGAACTTATAAATAATAATGTAGCAGAGACTAGAAAAGTATTTTTTGTTAGTGGAGCTACAGAAACATCTGATAGAGAAGCAATCAGAAAAATAACTGAGAGGCAAAAAGATGGAATTATCGTGGCTAGTCTTGGCACTTTTAGTACAGGCATTAATATTCGAAATTTGCATAATATTATATTTGCTACACCGTCTAAATCTCAAATTAAAGTGCTTCAGTCTATTGGGAGAGGATTACGTAAGTCTGATAATGGAGAAGCAACTCGGTTGTACGACTTCGCAGACGACATATCTTGGAAATCATCAAAGAACTATGCAATCAAACACGCCGCCGAAAGATTAAAAATTTATAAAACCGAAAACTTTGAACACACAATTCACGAAATTGATCTATAAATATAGGTATGAAAGAGACCCTTATGGCTACTATTGAATTAAGACAGTTTAAACTAACTAATCAAGAAGAGATTGTTACAGAAGTTCTGGACTTTGGAGACGAAGAAACAGATCACGCTATAGTTGTACGCAATACAATGAAATTAGTTAATGTAGAAAATAGAGAATCAGGTATGAGGTATTATGCCTTCAGACCATTTATGCTTTATCAAGGCGATTTTAGTCACGTTCAAATCATCAATCCCGGCCACGTCGTTTCTGAATGCACTCCAACTAAACAGTTGGTACAGCAATACACGACAGCCGTAGAAGAAATGTTGAAAGATGATAGGACAAATAGTATTGAAGATACGAAACAGGCCTTAAAAGAATATCACGATAAGATGAACGAAATGTCTGGGGATAGAACGATTACCACGGTTTCGGATTTTGATTCCAATAGTAGCAATGTAGTTAATTTTAGAAGGCCGAAGATACTACATTAGAATGGTATACTCCTCCCCTCAGCCTACTCTCTTATTATACCATACTTTTACCCAAAAGTACAACACTAATTTCACTTTATTGTAAAATAATCAAACCGTGTGATATAAATGTCACAGTAAAATAATAGTGTACATTCAGTGAAAAGTGTGTTATAATATACTTACATAATTAAAAATAACTTAATAATGGATAAATCATGAAATGTTAAAACCTAAAGAAAGACCCCATTATGTCAACAATGCTGAATTTTCACAGGCCGTTGTAGACTACGTAACCACAGTTGAACAAGCAAGAAAAGATGAAGTTCCTTTACCCGTAGTTCCAGATTACATTGCAACTTGTTTTCTTAGGATCTCCGAAGGTCTAAGCCATAAGTCTAATTTTATTAGGTATACTTATCGTGAAGAAATGGTAATGGATGCAGTTGAAAACTGTTTGAAAGCTATTGAGAATTATAACTTAGAAGCTGCAACTCGAACAGGTAAACCTAATGCCTTTTCTTATTTTACTCAAATCAGTTGGTATGCTTTTCTAAGAAGAATTGCTAAAGAAAAGAAACAACAAGATATCAAATTCAAATACTTATCTCAATCAGGTATCGAAGCATTCCTTGATACAACAGGTGAAAACGCTTCAGCCAATTTAGTTCAACAACATTTCGTTGATGTACTTAAAGGAAGAATTGAAAAGGTAAAAGGCGTTGATAGTAAAGTAAAAGACTTTGTCAAAAAAGAAAAGAAGCGTAAGAAAACTGCAGATTCGGACCTACAGGAATTTATGAATTGAAAATAGCGATACTCAATGATACACATTGTGGAATCAGAAATTCATCTGATATTTTCACAAAGTATCAAGAAAACTTTTATAATGATATATTTTGGCCCTACATTGAAGATAACGATATTCAACATATTCTTCACCTTGGCGATTATTACGATCACAGAAAATTTATTAACTTTAAAGCCCTAAATTCTAATCGTAAAGTATTTCTCGATAGACTACGAGAAAACAATATGACTATGGATATTATTCCAGGGAACCATGACACTTTTTATAAGAACACAAATGATTTGAATTCTTTAAAAGAGCTACTTGGTCATTTTACTAAAGAAGTTAATATAGTAATGGAACCGACTGTGTTGCAGTATGGTTCTTTAAGTATGGGTTTAATCCCTTGGATATGTCAAGAAAATTATGATACGTCCATGAATTTTATTAATACTTGTTCAGCCGACTGGATTGGTGCACACTTAGAACTTGGTGGGTTTGAAGTTATGCGCGGAGTAACTCATTCAGGTGGTATGGATAGAAACCTATTTAAACGATTTGAAATGGTACTAACTGGTCATTTTCATGTCGGTTCTCATCAAGACAATATTAAATATCTAGGTAGTCAAATGGAATTCTTTTGGTCAGATGCACATGATCCTAAGTATTTTCATGTCTTAGATACTGAGACTAGAGAGTTAACTCCAGTTAGAAATGATCTAAGATTGTTTGAAAGGATTGTATACGATGACACCAATAGAGATTATACTGATTACGACGTCAGTGCTTGCAACGATAAGTTTGTTAAAGTTGTTGTAAAAAACAAAGCAGACTTATTTACGTTTGATAGATTTATTGATCGTATACAAAATGAGAATATTCATGAATTGAAGATCCAAGAAAACTTTAGTGAGTTTATGGGTGAAAATGTTATTGATGGTGAAGTATCTATTGAAGACACATCTGCATTACTTGACGAATATGTTGAGAATACAGAAACTGATTTAGATAAAACTGTCATTAAGTTGAATATGAGAGAACTTATGAGAGAGGCACAAGCTCAAGAATTATCATGATAAAGTTTGAAAAGATCCGCTACAAAAACTTCTTATCAACTGGAAATACTTTTACTGAAATAGATTTACTAAAGGCTAAATCTACTTTAATTGTAGGCCAGAATGGTGCCGGCAAATCAACAATGTTAGATGCTATATCATTTGCATTGTTTGGTAAACCGCATAGAAGTATTACTAAAAATCAATTAATCAATTCTATTAATAAAAAGAATTGTGAAGTTGAATGTGAATTTACTATTGGTAACGCACGATTTAAGATTGTGCGTGGCATAGCTCCAAATAAATTTGAGATCTGGAGAAATGGGACAATGATTAATCAGTCATCCCATGCTAAAGAATATCAAAAGATTCTAGAGCAAAATTATTTAAAACTAAATCACAAAAGTTTTCATCAGGTTGTTGTATTAGGAAGTTCTAGTTTTATTCCTTTTATGCAGTTACCGGGTGGCCATAGACGTGATGTTATTGAAGACCTATTAGATATTAAAGTCTTTTCTAAGATGAATAGTATTCTAAAAGAAAAAGCAAGTATTCTAAAAGAACAACTTAATGAAAATCATTATAACAATGAAATCATTAAAAGCAAAATTGATACTCAGAAAAAGTATATTCGTGATGTAACTGTATTAACAGAGCAAACTAAGAAGAGTAAACAAGATACGATTGGTGAATATAATAATGACATTCGTGTACTAAATGAAACTAATGCTGAATTATCACATGATGTAGAAAATAGAGAAGAGCCACTTTCAAAAGAGCTTGGTGAGTTTCACGATAAGAAACAAAACCTGTTAAGTTACTTTTCTCAATTTAAAACTCAGATGTCAACCATTACTAAAGATGCTAAGTTCTATGAAGAAAATCTAGAGTGTCCTACTTGTTCTCAAGAAATTGCTGAAGATGTTCGTAATTCTAAATTGAAGATTGCTAAAGATAAAGCTAAAGAACTTAAATCTGCAATGGATCGTGCGTCTATTGAATCTACTTCAATTGAAGCAAACATAACAAAACTTGGTGAAGAACTAAATATTATTCGCAACAAGCAAAAAGAACTTCATTCTAATAATAACGAGATCTCTCGATTACAAAGACAGATTACTGGTATTGAAGAAGAACTTGCCACCAACGTAACAGCTGACTTAAGAGAAGCTCAAGAAACTTTATCAAATCTAAATAATTCAAGAGAAGGTTTACTTGAATCTAAGTTTGAAATGAATGAGCGCCAACAATATAATAGTGTCATTCTTGAAATGTTGAAAGACACAGGCATTAAAACTAAAATTATCAAACAGTACTTACCGGTTATAAATAAACTCATTAATCAATATTTGCAAATCCTCGATTTCTTTGTACACTTTGATTTAGATGAAAGCTTTCAAGAAACTATTAGATCTAGACATAGAGATGAATTTACCTATGATAGTTTTAGTGAAGGTGAAAAACAACGTATTGACTTAGCATTATTGTTTACTTGGAGACAAGTTGCAAAAATGAAAAATTCAGTATCAACTAATCTATTAATGCTTGATGAAACATTTGATTCAAGTTTAGATCATGAAGGTGTAGATAATCTTATGAAGATTCTATATAGCTTAGATGAAGATACTAATGTGTTTGTCATATCTCATAAAGGCGAAATCCTTGATGGCAAATTTAACGAAAAGATAGAATTCGTTAAAGATAAAAATTTCAGTAGAATGAAATAAACTGTGTACATTCTGTCAAAACTATGGTATAATAACTATATTAAATAAACAAAGGACTTTGTTATGGAACTAAATGAAACTACTCTAGAGGTACTCAAAAACTTTGCCTCTATCAATCCTAATCTTGTTGTTCGAGAAGGCAACGAAATTAGTACAATTACGGAAGCAAAGAACGTACTAGCTTCTGCTACGATTGATACACCTTTCCCAAAAGAGTTTGGTGTATATAATCTTTCAGAATTCTTAGGTGTTCTTAATCTCGTGGATAAACCTTCTCTTAAATTTGACGATAATTTTGTAATTATCAGCGATTCGTCTGGTAGATCAAAAGTCAAATACTTCTTCTCGGATATTGATATGCTTACTGCACCAAGCAAAACAATCACTATGCCTGAAGCTGATGTATCACTTACATTGGATTCCTCAACACTATCAAAACTAAAGCGTGCAGCTTCAGCTCTTGATAATTCGAAAATTTCAATCTCGCCTAAAGATGGGACATTGGAACTATCGGTTGTAGATCCAGCTAATGCTACATCAAATACATACTCTATCGTCATTGACGGTGAGTATACAGAATCAAACTTTACGTTTGTATTCGACATTAATAACCTTAAAATTATTGATGGAGACTATGAGGTTAAAATTTCTAAGAAACTAATCTCATCATTTGTTAACAAAAACATGGGTGTCCAATACTGGATTGCTCTTGAAAAATCTTCAACGTTCGGAGTTTAATATGACTGAAGAAAAGAAAATGACTGAAGCACAAGCTGCAGCTCAACCTGCTGGCGATGAGCCACATTCTCAAATCTACGATGTTTCAAATCGTAGTGCTAGATCAACTATTGCTGTTATCGATGCTATCACTCAGCGTGGTGGTTTCAAAGGTGAAGAACTGTCTACTATTGGTCAATTGCGAGATCAATCAATTCAGATCATTCAACTTTGCGAAAACTGGCAACAGGAACAGGCATCAAAATAAATCCACCCCCTTTTGAACTTAACTTTATTATGCAAGGATTTAAATATGTCTGACCAGTTTCTCTGGGTGGAAAAGTATCGTCCACAAAAAATATCTGATACAATCTTACCTGAATCTCTAAAAGCTGTCTTTCAACAAATTGTTGATGGTGGCGAACTTCCCAACATGCTGTTTACAGGGACAGCCGGTTTAGGTAAAACAACTGTAGCCAAGGCTTTATGTAATTCATTAGGCCTTGACTATATTCTTATCAATGGATCTGAAGAAGGTAACATTGATACTCTAAGAACTAAAATTAAACAGTTCGCTAGTACTGTCTCGCTTCAAGGTGGCTACAAAGTAGTTATCCTTGACGAGGCGGACTATCTAAATGCACAATCATTTCAACCAGCTCTTCGTGGTTTCATTGAAGAGTTTTCGAATAATTGTCGCTTCATTTTAACCTGTAATTTCAAAAACAGAATCATTGAACCACTTCATTCTCGTTGTGGTGTATATGAATTTAATACGTCCAAAAAAGATATGGCTACTTTATGCATGTCTTTTATGGATCGTGTTAAAACTATTCTTACAACTGAAAACATCCAGTTCGAAGAAAAAGTAATTGCCGAACTCATTATGAAATATGCTCCAGATTGGCGTAGAGTTCTTAATGAGTTACAAAGATATAGTCTATCTGGTGTTATAGATAGTGGTATATTAAGCAAGTCATCTACTCAAAATTATGAAACATTATGTAGTTATCTTCGTGAAAAAGATTTCAAAAAGATGCGACAATGGGTTGTAAATAATATAGATACGGATGCAAGCGCTATCTTTCGCGGATTGTACGACATCATGGGAGACAAAGTAGAATCTGAGTCTATCCCTCAATTAGTATTAATCTTAGCTGACTACCAATATAAAAATGCGTTTGTGGCCGATCACGAATTAAATGTAGTAGCATGTTTAACGGAGGTAATGGCAAATGTCAGTTTTAAATAAATGTCTTTGTGGCAAAGAAGGATGTGAAGGACCACACATGTGTAAGTGTGGAGATGATTGTGGTTGTGAAAAAGAAAAAGAAAACAGCTGGGATAACGAAGAAAATCCTTGGTCAGATTCTGGCATAGAAAACTTTTCTACATACAGATGACACGCTTATGGAGATATTGGTGTAAAGCCATGGGATCCAGTGCGTATGATGACGATAAGCCAGATGATTGGATCCATCTCACAATTCGAACTATGTGGTTTACTTTACACGTAGTAACATGTTTAATGATAATAACAGGCAACGGAAGATTGCTAGGCTGGTGGTAAATTATGAATCCTTTTGAATACACTAAAGCTATTAATGATACTAAACAAGATATCATGGTAGATGATATCGCCGAAAAGGGTTACAACTCTTTTATGGTAAACCGCGGTCTAAGTTACTTTAATGACACCGTACTCATGGCTAACGAAATGAATGTTCAACATCATATCGATAGTCGTTTACAATTCGATTTTCTTATAAATATAGTTAGAAAGAAAAGACGTTTTTCAAAATGGGCTAAGCCTCAAATTGAGAGTGATATCGAAGTGGTAAAAGAGTATTATGGTTATAGTAATGAAAAAGCTCGCCAAGCACTTACACTTCTGTCACCCGATCAAATCAATGGGTTAAAAAAGAAGGTGTATAAAGGTGGAACAAAATAAATTAGTAGAATGGACTCCAGCAAGTATGTTGGAAGTTACATTAAGTGAACCAGACGATTTTTTAAAAGTAAGAGAAACACTGACTCGTATCGGTGTAGCATCCCGAAAAGATAAAAAACTATTTCAGTCCTGTCATATTTTACATAAACAGGGAAGGTATTTTATCGTGCATTTTAAAGAGCTATTCTTGCTAGATGGAAAAAAGGCTAACTTAGAAGAATCAGACATTGGTCGTAGAAATACGATTGCAACGTTGATGGGAGATTGGGGTTTGATTGAAGTACAAGGAGAGACTTCTCAATTACAAGCTCCATTAAGACAGATTAAAATTATTCCGTTTAAAGAAAAAAATGAATGGGAACTCTGTCCGAAATATAATATTGGAAACAACAAATAGGAGTCAATGCAGGGATGCACGTAGTAAAAACTGAAAACGCTGAACTTTTCACAGCAGCTAAATTGCACGCCGAAGGGCAAAGAGCTATTGCAATAGCAAATATTAATGTATATGCCAAAAACCCAGCTGGAATTGGAGAACACTCGGATATTGTAGAAGCTATTCAATCAGAACTTGATAAGATTGCTGCAGCCGATGATAGAATCTCAGCTCTCGAAACTTACTTCTTGTCGTGATCTATACTAAGGATTGGGCTTTTATGCATATCCCTAAAACTGGTGGTATGAATTTCATAAAAAGATCTAATCAACGAGAAGAAGTTATTAATAAACATATAGATCTTCCAGAGTTTTGGGTTCATAAACCTTTACAATATTGGATTGATCAAGGGTTTTTGACAAATCAATTTATGTTTACTTTTGTTAGAAATCCATATGATCGTTTAGTAAGTCTATATAATCATATTCATGTAAGAGGTAATGCTCCAGATCTACCAGACTTTAAAACATTTGTTATGGACGATTGGATTAAAGATAGAGGTCAAATAGACGATTTTAATATTGCTGATCCAGCCGTAAAATTTTTAAAAACAAAAAGCTGGTTTGACTATACAGTCTTTAAGTTTGAAAATGGTTTTGATAGTGTTGAACATTTAGTTGGTTATAAATTTTCAGATACAACTATCAATAAAAATACTCATCCGCATTGGACTACATATTATGATGATAAAACACGTGAAAAAACATACTTAAAGTATGAGGAAGATTTCAATGAATTCGGCTACTCTTACTAACTGTCCAAATCTAAGCAACACTAAACTATTACACGATGCTTTTATAGCTGACTACCAGTATTATAAGACAGCAAAAGGAACACAAACTGTTCAAGGATATTGCCGAGCTCCTAAAGATTATGGATTTAAAATTAATCCAGAATTAAAATATGGTGGAGCATTGTTTATTAAGTTTCATGCAAACGCAGTTATTGAAACTCATATAGACGATCATAAAGGTAGATCTACTGTAATAGCCTTTCCACTTTCGCCAGACTGGCCGCACTTTGCACCTATAACATATAATGGTGTTGACACACATTATACGAAACAACCCCTCGTGTTGAATACTCAAATAGAGCATTCAGTCACAAATAATAACTATGATCGATATTCTTATCAGTTATGCTTCGGCGATACAATCGATAAGATTATAGAATTAGATTTGCAAAATAAAATTTTTGTATAGGGTTTAAATCTAAGAAAAAGTTATTATATATATTATAGAGCTGCCGAATGATCGGGGCTTGAAAATCAATCTTGCTACCAACATAGGAGATATAAACATGACTGGTAACTTTACATATCCACGAAACGCATTTTTAGGTTTCGACCACATCTTTGATCAGCTGGAAAATATTCAGCAACACGCCAAAGATACATACCCTCCACATAATGTAGTTAAAATTTCTGATACTCAAACAGTGCTTGAACTTGCTATTGCAGGTTTTAATGAAGAGCATTTGGACATTGAGGTCAAAGATCATATTTTGACTATTTCTGGTAATCGTCCGCAAAGACGTAACCAAGAGCAATATGTGCATAAAGGTATCTCGGCTCGAAAATTTAAGAAGTCATACCGATTGTCAGAGTACACAGAAGTCACTGGAGCAGAAATGAAGGATGGGATTCTAACTGTTGATCTAGAAGTTATCCTACCTGAAGAGAAGCGTCCTCGTAAAATCAAAATTGGTCAAAACGAGGAAAAATCAAATGACAACACTAGCACTACAAAGCCTGAGCTTCTCAACGAAAGTTCTTGAGAAACTTCTAAGTTCACTAAAAGTAACTCTTTCAGCAATGTTGATTGGGTACCAAGTCGGAAGACAAAAGCAAGCTAATAGACAAATAGCTCCTATGATCTTGCATGAGTACCCTCATCACACTCTCGAATCTCTACTGTCAGAAATGAATGACAGAGCGGAGGGAAGATACCGTGATTAAAAAAATCAAAGCTTGGTGGAAGGAATACAAGATGTGTCCTGATGAGAAATATTTGGCAAGATCTACAGACTTAGTAGACCTTGAACAAAGAATGAAAAAGCTACAACATGGTTTAGGCCCGATGGGTTATTACCGATGAGAGCGTTTATTAATACTTTGTTAAAATCATTGGAAGCACATAGGTTAGCATCAACCGGTCGAATGGATGAAGCTAAAAAGCTTATGTTAGGCAACTAAAAATAAATGCGGCTAGATTGATTCTGGCCGCATTTAACTGTTTACATTCGGCTAAAACTGTGATATAATATACTATATAATGAAATAAGGTGATATATGTCTTTTTACACGTCTGTCTTTAAATATGGCAACCAGTTACTATATCGTGGTTACAATCATGATGCGCATCGTATTGAGAAACGCATTAAGTTTGAACCTACTGTTTATGTTCAAACCGACAAACCAACCGACTGGACTTCTTTAGATGGATTACCAGTTGCACCCGTTAAACCCGGGTCAATTTCTGATACTAAAGAATTCTTTCAAATGTATGACGGTATTTCTAATACTGAAATATATGGTAATACCAACTATGTTCATCAATACATTACAGAACGTTTTCCTAATCAAATCAAGTTCGAAAGATCTTGGATAAACGTATGTAATATTGATATCGAAGTTGCTTCTGATGACGGTTTCCCTGAACCCGGTGAAGCAGCACACCCTATCATTTCAATTGCACTTAAGTCAAGTAAAAATCCTAACTATTTCGTGTGGGGTTTAGATGACTACACTCCTGCAGAAAATGTACGATATAAACAATTTAAGAATGAAGCTGACTTACTTCAAAGCTTTTTGTTATACTGGGCTGAAAACTGTCCTGATGTTATAACTGGCTGGAATGTTCGATTCTTTGATATTCCTTACATTGTTAATCGTATGAATAAAATTCTCGATGATGGTGCAGTAAAACTGTTATCACCATGGAAAATCTTGTTACCTGAAGAACGTACTATTCGTGGTCGTAAACAACAAGCATATCGTTTGTGTGGTGTTGAACAACTTGACTATATGGAATTGTTTATAAAGTTTGGCTACTCATATGGTAATCAAGAATCATATGCACTAAATCATATTGCTAATGTTGTCCTCGGCGAAAAGAAATTATCATACGAAGAGTATGGTAACTTGTTTACGTTATATAAAGAAAATCACCAAAAGTTTATTGAATATAATATTCGAGATGTTGAGTTGGTTGACCGCCTCGAAGAAAAGATGGGTCTTATTACGTTAGCACTAACGATGGCGTATAAAGGTGGTGTCAATTATGGTGACACCTTTGGTACAACTGCAATATGGGATTCAATCATCTATCGTGAATTGAATTCAAATAAAATTGCTATTCCACAAAACAAAGATAAATTTAAATCTGAATATCCCGGTGGTTATGTAAAAGATCCTCAAGTTGGTTTACATGAATGGGTAGTATCATTCGATTTGAATTCTCTTTATCCTAATCTTATTGTTCAATATAACATGTCACCTGAAACTATTGTCGGTAAAGGTACTGACTTAGCTGGTGTTAAAAATTATCTAGACATGTTTGAAGAGTCAGACACAGATAAACCATTGCTCGCTGGTCCTAATGGATCTAATGTTGCTGTTGCTGCTAATGGTGTAGGGTTCAGTAAAGAAAAGCAAGGTGTACTACCAAAAATCATTATTGAATATTATGATGAACGTGCTTCAATTAAAAAGATAATGATTGCTGCACAAAAACAATATCAATTGACGCCAACCTTTGAACTTGAAAAAGAAATCAATCAACTTGAAAATCGTCAAATGGCGATTAAAATTCTACTTAATTCACTTTATGGTGCATTAGGTAATAAATACTTCAGATACTTCGATATGCGTATTGCCGAAGGTATTACATTGTCAGGTCAGCTTGCTATTCAATGGGCTGAAAAAGCAATGAACAAACAGATGAATTCAATCCTAGGTACGAAAGATAAAGATTATGTCATTGCTATCGATACTGATTCATTGTATGTCAACTTTTCTAAGATGGTTGAAAAGTTTAATCCAAAAGATCCTACTAAATTTCTTGATAAGATTTGTTCTGAACATTTTGAAGGTGCTATGGGAAAGGCTTACCAAAACTTATCCCAGATAATGAATGCATATTCTAACCGCATGGTTATGGCTCGTGAAGCTATTGCTGATAGAGGTATTTGGACAGCAAAGAAAAGATATATTCTTAATGTGCACAACAATGAAGGTGTACAATATGCTGAACCTAAACTAAAGATCATGGGTATTGAAGCTATTAAATCAAGTACACCAATGATTGTACGTGAAAGATTTAAGCAAGCATTTAAGACTATCATTTCAGGTGATGAAAAACTAACTCAAGACTTTATCTTTAATTTTCGTAATGAATTCTATAAACTATCTCCTGATCAAGTATCATTTCCACGTAGTGCCAATAACATCCATGAATTTGTAGATCGTAAAACGGTCTATAAGAAAAGCACACCAATTCATGTTCGTGGTTCTATCATGTATAATAATGAAATCAAACGTTTGACTTTGTCTAAAAAGTATCAAAAGATCAACAACGGTGAAAAGATTAAATTCTGCTACTTACGTTTGCCGAATCCAATCCGTGAAAATGTTATATCTTTTCCAGATTACTTGCCAACTGAATTAAATCTGCACTCATATATAGACTACGAAAAGCAATTTAATAAATGTTTCCTTGACCCACTCACTCCTATCTTAGATGCTGTAGGTTGGTCATCAGAAGATCAAATGACACTGGAGGATTTCTTTGGATAATATAAACTACGTATTTGATGTCGACGGTACTATGACACCAAGCCGTGAAGGTATGGATCTAGACTTTGAACATTACTTTGAAAACTGGATGAAAGGCAAAAAAGTTTATTTTGCTACAGGTTCTGATTATCCTAAGACATATGAACAACTAGGACCATGGATATGTGGTGAAGCATGGAAAGTGTTTTGTTGTTGTGGTAATTCTATATGGTCTATGGGTGAAGAAATTCATACTGACGATTGGGTATTAGACACTGGTGCTAAAGACTTCTTAACCTTAAGATTAAATGCAAGTCCTTTTCATTTAAGAACAGGACAACACTTTGAAGATCGTCCAGGGATGTGTAATTTTAGTGTAGTTGGTCGTGGTGCTTCAAAAGAAGAACGAAAAGAATATTATAACTATGACTTAAAAAATCAAGAGCGTTATAATATTGCTCGTGAATTCAATAATGCATATGGGAATATAGGTATAAGAGCACAAGTTGCTGGAGAAACAGGACTAGATATTATTCCAAAAGGAAAAGATAAATCTCAAATTGCTAATATGATTGAAGGTCCTATTATATTCTTTGGTGATAAGATGGGAGTCGAAGGTAATGACAGGCCTCTTGCTGATGCAATAAAAGATAGAGAAGGTAGTGCTTCAATTACAGTTAATTCGTGGCGTGATACATATGACAATTTAAGGACTCACTATGATTAGAGTAAGTGGATATTTTAGGGATCATAAAGTAGTGAGATACTTTACGTGTGTATATGATGCAATTGATTTCAAAGATATTCTTGATGCAAATTATCCAATGAAAGTAACTTTTGAGAAAGGGGTTTATCCCGTGAGAACATTTATAGTAAATAGCTGGAATGCAGTAATGGACGATAGTAGAAATCCATTAAGAAATATTCCAGATCTTCAGACAAGACACCTCGTCATGCAAATATTGGCTTGGATGTGGTGTATTATTTTTTCAATGAGTGTTGGTAGTGTTACTGTGTTTGCAGTAAGTGCAGTAGCACACATTTTGTTTATTGCTGGAATCGTAGTTACTGTTGGTACATTTGCTGCGGCAACGCATAGACCACAATACTTTGGTGGCCTTGGTCGTGGTAACGGCGGCGAACATGAGTGACTTTAGTCTACTAAATAGAAATAGATTATATGAATCACTTGAAGTGAATGATGATCTACAACTTGATGAGATTGAAGTAAATGGAAAAACATCTTGGTTTCGAATTCGAAATGTATTTAAAGATCCTGATGCGGCAGTCGAATCTCTAAAAAACTGGCCAGTTCTAACTGGTCATGTGTACACTCCCGGAGGTAGACAAAACTTTACTCCTATGGATTTAGTTCCTCTTGTCAAAGCGTATTCAAAAATTGCTGAAGCAATTACTAATAAAGAACATAAACCAGAATCGTTTATTTCTTCATCTAATGTTGTACCACCTAATCCAAGAGTATGGGATGGAAGTTGGCATCCTCATACAGATCATGACTTAGTATTTAATCTATGGTTGTGTGATTGGACAGAAGGTACAGGATTATTTACGTATAAAAATTGTCTTTCATCTAGAGAATATAAAGGTATTCCAGATCAGAAGCTAAATAGAGATAAGATAGTTGATTGGCAAAATCCTAAGACCGAAGATGGATATGAACACTATTACACTATCCCATGTGAATATAACACATTGACTATATATGATGGAAAATTATTTCATGGAACTATAATGGGTAAAGGCACAGGATATCGTTATTCATTAATATCATTCCATCACCCAAAAGAATCATTTTAACTGTGTACATTCAGTGCAAACTGTGGTATAATATTACTATAATGGAGAATTACAAATGACATGGCATAACGATATATTTGAAATGCATCAACGATATGGCGTACATGGCTGGATGGAAACACACAGACATGATCCTGAGATGATGAAAAAGTTTCTAGAATTTAGAGTTAAGTTTCTTGAAGAAGAATTATATGAAACCAAAAAAGCAATGGAACTTGGAGATCCTGAGGAAGTCGTAGACGGCCTTATTGATCTATGTGTTGTTGCAATTGGTACACTTGACGCGTTCAATATTGACGCACAAAAAGCATGGGAAGAAGTACATGCCGCTAATATGGCAAAAGAAGTTGGTGTTAAAGAATCAAGACCTAACCCACTTGGTTTGCCTGATTTAGTTAAACCTACATCATGGAAAGCACCATCACATGAAGGAAACCACGGGTATCTCCCTGACAGTTTTTAAATCTATCTTTGATAATAAAACTCATAATAGATTAGATTTTAAAGACTTTGACAAATTTGAAACGGCGTTGTATAAGCTAGCTAAAAAACCTTTGGCTGGTAAAAGCGATGCCGTTTTGATGTCTCCCGCAACATACTTACCAGATACTACACGAGCAAATCGTAACGTGGTTAATTGGCAAGGGTGGTGCGCTATTGATGTTGATGACCATTCATTTACGGAGGATTTAGAAAATGAATTGGCTACTATTCTTCGGCCTTTTTACTATATTTGTTACTCTACTGCAAGTAGTACGAAATCTGTACCAAAATTTAGATTGGTATTCCCAATCAAGCGCGAGATTAAAGTTACTGAAATCAAGCAATTCTGGTACGCAATTAACACAAGACTTGGTGAACTCGGAGATCCCCAAACTAAAGACCTTTCTCGAATGTATTACGTACCAGCTGATTACGCTGATGCTTACAATTTTATCTTTACTCACGTTGGTAGTTATCTTGATCCAGATGAGTTGATGAAACAATATCCTATGCAAGAAAAACAAGGTGGTTCATTCATGGATAGACTACCAGAAGAAATGCAAAAAGCTGTTATAGCTCATCGCAAAGACGCTATGGATAATTATGAAGTTCAATGGACTGGTTATACTGATTGTCCATTCTTTCCTCGTAAACTAGCAAATGAATATAAGACTATTAGCAACACTGGCTGGTATCACAAAATGTATCAGATAATGGTAGCAACAGCATCTAATGCTGTTAAGAAAAAATACCCAATCACGGCTTCTGAAGTTGCTACTTTATGCCGTCAACTTGATGATGAATCAGGCAGTTGGTACTCCAACCGTCCACTTGAAAAGGAGGCAGATCGTGCTATCGAATACGTGTATAGAAACATTTAATGCATCAAAGGATATTGACCCAGCATTATTAAAACAACGAGCTAAAGAAGAAGCTATTCAAATACATTCAAAAGAGTCTACTCGAAAAGGTAGAACATTACCACAGATTATAGAAGCTTGTATGTTTGGACATGCCTCAGAACTGTGGCTTCTTAAAAATGGATTTACAGACGATACTCGTAAATATAAAGATTTGTTTAAAGATAATGTATCAGTTGAAGTAAAGACTGTAGGTTATCCACTAGCAGCAGAGTATGAAATAGCAAGATGTAATGATAGAAAGAAAGAAACATGGCGAAACTTTCCTGATATTGTTTACATGTATGTTGGCGATCGTAAGACTCTGGACTATTATTTAGAAGGAATTTACCAGTGGAATGGAAGAAGATTTAAATTAATTTGAATTATTTTGCTAAGCCATTGTTTTTAAAGGAAATCTTTTTTCACTTTTGCTCACTTTTTTGTTTACTTTGCATGAAAACTATGGTATAATAGACTTATAAAATGGAAAAGGAAAGGAAATTTTATGAAAAACTTAAAAAAACTAATCGCTTCTTACGAAACTCAAGCTAAGGCTAAATGGGCTATTGAAGAAGATATGTCTGATATGTACCTTGAAGATGCTGCAGATGCTGCAGGTGTTCTTACTCACATATTAGCTGGTAAGCTAAGCAGAGCTTCTGAACTCTTATCTACTAGAGATACAATCGTTCGTGAAGCTATTTGTATGGCCATTGCCGAAGATAAAGGTAATGACTACTTGGTAGAAAACTTTGGTTGGAGTATAGTATAATGAGAATGTCAGTATTATCTTATTGCGATTATATCGCTCATCAAATCAAAGACAAGCTAAAGGCTGATGATCAGCTTATTGCTGAAGTCAGTAGAGTCCAATTACACTTATCAAAAGAAGGTTACTTTGCTTCTACAAGAAAGCAGATTGAAACTTCTGATGTAAATGGCAAAAAATATTTAATAACTGTTGAGGAGATTGTTTAATGTTAAAATTTATGGGTGGCCTAATGATGGCTGTTAGTTTTATTGTAATCCTAGGCGCTGCAGGTTCTGACTGTGATGGCGACTGTATGGAAAATGCAATGTCATTTAAAGAAATCCTTTTCTATTGCGGTTCAGCATTAGCATGTGGTTTCTTAGGTTTTAAAATTTATATGTATGGGAGTGATTATAATGTCTAAAGTAGGTCAAGAAGTTATGGAAGGTCAAGAGTTCGCACAGAATTATTATAATCTGTCTCACCAAGAATTCAAGATTAGAGCTAAGAGAGAACTTGGTATCTTAGCTTATAGTGCAGCAGTTGAAGAACACAACATAATCAACGCTGAGTTAACGGATTTCTTCTCTGAAGAACATCCATCCAATGTTGTTAGAGAGACATAAAGTTGTTTACTTTTGTCTCTTTTTGTAGTATAATAGTACTATTAAATGAAAAGGTATTGATATGAAATTAACAGTAAATGAACGCGAGTCCGTTAAAGTTCTCGAAGAATGTATTGAACTACAAAAACGTAAAGGTGAAGACTATCAATCTTCTCAATCGAATGTAGTACAAGCTATGCATTATCGTCGTGGTGTAGATACAATCTATGATATTATGCATGGCAAAATGATGCGTGCTGCATCGCTTCTCGAATCTGGCAAAGAGCCTAATCACGAATCACTCGAAGATACTTTCAAAGATCTTATTAACTATGCATCTTTTGCTGTGTCTTATATGCGTGGTACAATGGACGGCCAAGATCCTGATCACGATATGTTTAATCGGCCAAAAAAATGAAAATAAGTATTAATGATGTTGGCGGAGATATCGTAAAAGAAGATGAGCGATATGTTGTAAAGGATAATAAGTTCTTAAATAATCTAGTAGTAAGTAGCACTGATCTAAATGCTAAAAAGTCTACTGGTGGTCATGCGCATGTAGGTCAAGAAGAAGTTTATAACTTCGTAAAAGGTTCTGGTAGAATGGAACTAATTGATACTAATGGAAAACATCACGACGAAAAAGTAAAAGAAGGTGATGTTATTTTAATTCCTGATGGTTGGTTCCATCGTGTCCATGCAGGACCTCATGGTTGTTATTTTGTTTGTGTCTTTGACGGAAAGAGAAACCATTGAAAATAGGTATTACAGCTTCAACATTTGATTTACTTCATGCTGGACATATTGCTATGTTGAGAGAAGCTAAGTCACAATGTGATTATCTTATTTGTGCTTTACAAGTAGATCCTACACTCGATAGACCTAAGTCTAAAAATGCACCAATCCAATCGATTGTCGAAAGGCAAGCTCAATTGGCTGCAGTGACGTATGTAGACGAAGTAGTAGTCTATCAATCAGAAGCAGATCTATTAGATATCCTAAACATGTACCCTATTAATGTTAGAATTCTAGGTGAAGAATATCGTCAACAAGACTTCACTGGTAAAGATGAATGTCGTAATAGAGGCATTGAACTTTACTTCAATAAAAGAGATCACCGTTTTAGTACAAGCGATTTAAGAATTAGAGTATGCAAATAAACTGTGTACATTTTGCCAAAAGTGTGGTATAATATACTATAAAATGAAAAAAGGTCTACATCATGGAATCAACTGAATATATCAAAAACTTATTTAAATCTAAACTTCTCAATGAAAAGTTTGTAACTGATAGAAATGGTAGTAAAACCATTGAAATTATCGGTGCATGTTTTCTTGCAGATAAGCCTGCTATCTTTGGTGAAGTTAATCAAAAATATGTTGATGCAGAAATTGAATGGTATCTTTCAGGTATTACTAATATCAATCACATTAAGTATAAAGACGAACCACCTAAAGCTTGGCAAATGGCTGCTAATAATTATGGTGAAATTAATTCCAATTACGGTACATTAATTTTTAGTGATACTTATTATCGTCAATTTGAAAATGTTGTAAATGAATTAGTATGGAATCCTGATACTCGTCGTGCTTGTATGGTTTACAATCGTCCTAGCATCTGGTCTGAGTTTAATGAACAAGACAAAAACGATTTTATTTGTACAAATGCTGTAACATATTATTTACGTGATGGTAAAATTAGTTGTGTAGTTCAAATGAGATCTAACGATGTTGTGTTTGGTTATAAGAATGATTATGCTTGGCAAAGATATGTTCTAGAACAAGTCACTAAACAATATAATGACGAATATCTTTCTAATGCAGCAGACGCTGATTATCGTAAAGAAATGGAAGTTGGCGATATTATCTGGCAGGTTCAAAATCTGCATGTTTACGAAAGGCATTTTGATCTTGTTAAATAATTCTTTGAAATGGGATATAAGATATCTTGAACTAGCAAAGCACATTGCGCAATGGAGTAAAGATCCATCTCGTAAAATTGGTGCTGTTGCTGTTGGAGAACATGGCGAAGTATTGGCACAAGGATATAATGGATTTCCTCGTGGTATTAAAGATTCGCCTGGGAGATATCAAGATCGTCCTACTAAATACAAGCTTGTAGTTCATGCCGAAATGAATGTCATATATAATTCATCTATGAACGGTGTATCATTGTATGGTTCTACTCTTTATGTTTATGGATTACCTGTTTGTAGCGATTGTGCTAAAGGTATTATCCAAGCAGGCATTTCTTCTGTTGTGATGCAAGACCAAGTTATTCCTGATGATTGGAAAAACTCAGCTGCATTAACTTTTGACATGTTTACTGAAGCAGGTGTTGACTACACGTTTATTGAAATGGAAGAAGAAGAATTACGTAAAAATGTAGTTAAGCTTGTGCCACATCCAGAGGAGCCAAAAGAATGAAAAAGATACTAGTAACTGGTATGAATCATGAGCAAACACGCTATGATGGTTATCTCTCAAAAAGAATTGGTGTGATTCTATGTCATTATGGTCTCATTCGTTGTTTAGAAGATATGGACTTTGATGTTGAACAACGCCATACACAACCCGGCGAAGATCTATCAGGTTACGATCATGTGATTGTATATCTCCATAGCCCTAATGGTTTTTGTCAACGCATCTTTGATGGCCTTTGGGCTTTGAGTCAAAGACCAGATGCTATCCTTGCATTTGATGATTGGCAAGTCAAAGACATTTGGAATGGTGTAATTGGTTATGGTAAAGCTTTGAAGGAACGTCCTGAGTCTGCTTATCGTGGTCATATCCTTGATCAATATCATACAGTCAAAGATGTAGATCAGGTAAAAAAGTATCACCAAGCTTACATTGATGCAATTGATATGGTTGCTGAAAAGAAGAATAAAGTTTTGATGTGTGCTTTTTCTGGTGGCGATTTAAGTAAGTTGATTGATTATCCACAAAATTTAGTTTATGGTTTCAATCCTAATCCATATCACTTAAATCGTTCGCATGAAAATAATTACGGAATAGAAGCCGGTGGTTTAGAAAGTTTCTTTGACGAACCAGTTGGACCATCACCTGAAACTAAAGCAAAAGCGTGGATCTTTAGTTCGTTAGTACAAACCAAAACGCGTAAGTGGTTAGACAAACAAGAATTGAATTGGGATTTGCGTATCTATGGTGCTCAACGTGGAGCATTCAAAACTGAACGCTTGACCGAAGATAAAATGGTACAAGAATACGAAACTACTTGGGGTAATCTTATGCCGGGTTATGAACATTCTGGATCTGGTTGGTGGAGAACTCGAGTGTTACAGTGTGTTGAAGCTCGATCAATTACTGTTTGTGATCCAGTTGAAGGTGCAGTTTATGGTGAAGAATTCCTTATTACTCCAGCCGAAGTTGAAGCAATGGATGATCAACAACTATGGAAGAAAGCAAACGCACAACGTGAAAACTTCTTAGATATTCACCCACTAAATAAGGATGTTACTAAACAAGAAATTATGGAGATCTTAAATGGCTAAAATTTGTATCACTGGTGGAGCAGGCTTTATTGCATTCCATCTTACGCATAAACTCAAATCACTAGGACATGATGTTTGTGCTTTTGATAACTTCAACGATTATTACGATCCATCACTAAAGCGTGATCGTGCTCAGATCTTACAAGACAATCTAGGTGTACCTGTTGATGAAGTAGATCTACTCAATCGTAGACATCTTGGTGAATATCTGAAAATGCAAAGTCCAGATGTTATTATGCACTTAGCAGCTTATGCTGGTGTACGACATTCTCTTGAGGATCCTGATAACTACATTCAAAACAATATTGTAGGTACTCACAATCTGATTGAAGCAGCTAATGTTGCTGGTGTTACCAAAATTACATATGCTTCTACTTCTTGTGTCATGGCGGGCAATCCACTTCCATGGAAAGAAGATGAAAAATTAGGTGTTGCTAAAAACCCATACGGATATTCTAAAGCTACTAATGAAGCACAAATGATTTCGTCTCTAATTGATTCAACAATTGGCTTACGCTTCTTTACAGTGTATGGTCCTTGGGGTCGTCCTGATATGGCACTGTTTGATTTTACTAAAAACATTATTGCAGGAAATCCAATTAAACTTTTCAACTATGGTGATATGGTTCGTGACTTTACATATGTTGAAGATATTGTTCATGGTATCGTAATTGTTATCAATCGTCTTTTAGGCAATGAAGACATTAATGAAATCTACAATATTGGCTTTGGCGATCAGGTTCAGTTAGTTGATTTTGTAGAACACATTGAAGAGAATCTTGGGCGTACAGCAATTCGAGAGTTAGTTGAAATGCATCCGGCTGATACACATGCAACATGGTCTGATACTACTAAACTGCAAGCACTTGGTTATAAACCAAAAACACCTATTGGCGAAGGTGTAGAAAATTTTATCAATTGGTACAAGGTTTATTATAATGTCAATTAATATTGCAATTGTTGGTCATGGATACGTAGGGAAAGCTGTTGATCACGGCTTTTCTACACGTCTCGTTACGAAACATATTGTTGATCCGATTTATGGATCTACACTCGATGATTTAAAAGGTAAGGTACGATTAGACGCAGCATTTGTTGCAGTGCCAACTCCGTTTGGTGAAGACGGTAAGATTGATGCTTCAATTGTAAAAGAAGTTGTACGTGAACTTGCTTACTTTGGTTGTCCTATTGTAATTAAGTCAACCACTACACCAGATGTAGTTGATGAACTTTATTTTGAAAATGAATTGGTAGTTTTCAATCCAGAGTTTTTAACTGAGAAAAACGCATTACACGATTTTATTAATCCACCAATGCATGTGCTCGGTGGCAAAAGAAAATATACAGATAAAATTTTAGACTTGTATGAAAACCATTCTCAATGTACTCCTTGTCCTGTATATCACATGACTGCAAAAGAAGCTGCATTTGTAAAATATGGAATCAATTCATTTCTTGCAACAAAAGTTTTATGGATGAATCAGTTTAAAGATATTGTTGATGATCACGGTGGTAAATACAACACGATTGTAAATGCTATTGGATCAGATCCACGTATTGGTCATAGTCATACTCAAGTTCCAGGGCCAGATGGTCGTAAAGGTTATGGCGGAGCATGTTTCCCTAAAGATACCAATGCTCTTTCATCATTTGCCGATGGTAGCTTTTCCGTTCTAGACGAAGTCATTAGCGCCAATAATAGATACAGGCAAGAGTATGAACTCGACGATAGAGAAAAAGAACAGAAAGTAAAATATGACTGATTATGCAAGTATAGTACCACTTATTGGTGGTGAAACAATCGCAATGCAAAATGTACTTGGAAAACGACCTGAGTACATTTTGTCTTACGATGTATTTCAAGCAAATGATAAACATTTGTTAGAATATTATAACAATGAAGTTCCTTATCATCTTATTGATGATGGTAATCACCCGCCAGTAAAAAGTGTTGACATTGTAAATACTGTATGTCCATGTGCTGGTTTATCTAGTTTAAGCCCTGTGAGCAGTACTACTTCTGAAACGAATGATTGGTTATATGCTACTGCTAGACACGTGCTTGAACACATAGGACCTAAAGTTTTATGGGGAGAGAACGCACCAAGACTTGCAAGTAAGATGGGAGAACCTATTGTTAAAACTTTAAAAGCAATTGGCCAAGAGTTTGGATATGTTTTTTCAATTTATAAGACTAAAAGTCTTCACCATGGGCTCTCACAAGTACGAGATAGAACATTCTATTTCTTTTGGAAAGGTGATAAAGTTCCTTTGTTTGATTACCACCACCGTCCTCATAAACCGATTGAAGATGCTATTAGAGAAATTGAATATGACCCTAATGACTCTATGTCTGTTCTTGGAAATGATGCTAAACCAACTGACAATCCTTATTACCAATACGTACTTCAAAAGTTAGATATGAGTCACGTAGAATTTGGTTCACATATAACTAAAACAACTAATCCACTAGAATGGATTCATATGAATGATTCACTTCTTAATGCAGCAACTTGGATGGATACTAAAGGCTTTGATAGAGAAGCTGATAAGTGTCGTAGAAAACATGCAAAGTTAGCTTCAGGTGGTAATATCATGTGGCATAATATTGAAATTCCTAAAGATCGTATTGGTGCTTTTGTTGGTCATAGACCTACTTCACTTGCGCATCCAGATGAAGATCGATTCTTAACTATCAGAGAATCACTATCTTTAATGGGATTACCAAAAGACTTTGTTTTACAAGGAGGAAGAAAGAATCTTAATCATATTTGTCAAAACGTTCCAGTTACCACAGCCATGGATATGGCACAAGAAGCAATAAGCTTTTGTGAAGGACGTAAAGATAATCAATTGATTGAGACTACTTTTCTCATGCAAAATAATAAAGATCAATCTTATTGGAATGAAAAAATGACCAGTGTACAATTAGACCAATTTATGATATAAGGATATAACATGAAAATTTTTATTACAGGAATTGCAGGATTTATTGGTTACCACACAGCAAAAAGATATGTAGCTGATGGTCATGATGTTGTTGGCATAGATAATCTTAATTCTTCTTATAGTGCTGATTTAAAAAGTTATAGAATACAAAAATTATATGAACTAGGAATGCCTAAGAAAAATTTTAAGCTTGGTGATATAAATTTAACAGATATTAATGGTATGCTTTTAGATGTTGATTTGATTTTTCATTTTGCTGCAGAAGATATGGGTTCGGCTTATTCTTTGTTTGAGCCAGAACGGTGTGTCAAAAATAATATCAATGCTACAATGAAACTTATTGTTGCTGCAGAAAGAGAAAAAATTCCAGTTGTTTATGGTTCTTCATATATAGAAGATGGCCATCAAACTACTCCTTATGGTTGGAGTAAATACGTAGCTGAATGTCAATTTATGCATTCAAAAATTAAATCAGCATCTGTACGTCTATTTAATGTATATGGTCCTTATGGTAGACCTGATGGGGCACTACATAAATTTACAGATGGTATCATCAACAACACACCAATTGATCTTCATGATAATGGATTAACAATTCGTCAATACACTTATATTGATGATGTTGTAGAAGGAATAGTTATCGTTGCTAATAATCTTTTAAAAAATCAAAAAGAAAAACACAAAATATTTGAAATCACTACTAATCAAAAAACTGAAATAAGAGCGCTTATTCATATGTTAGAAGATAAGCTAAATAATAAAACTCAAGTGGTTGATGCTCCAGCGCTACGAGGTGCTATAAGATGGGTTTGGGGTGATAACGAAGAAATTACTAACTTAGGCTGGGAGCCTAAGACTTCTATTAGTGATGGCCTTGATGAATATTTGTTATGGCATAATGAATATAACTGTGTACTTACAGAAGAAACTGTGGTATAATATACTATAAAATGAAAAAGGAGTAAAAAATATATGTCAATCATGGACAAACTTAAAAAGAATTCAAAGCTTTCTCACACTGAAATTCTTTCTGAGTCTAAATTTTTTAACGAGAAAGAAATGACACCAACACCAGTTCCTATGGTGAACGTGGCATTATCTGGTTCAGTTGATGGTGGATTAGTAAATGGTCTAACTGTTTTAGCTGGTCCATCAAAACACTTTAAAACATCATTTGCTTTAATGATGGCTTCTTCTTATCTTAAGAAACATAAAGATGCTGTATTGCTATTTTATGATTCAGAATTTGGTTCACCTCAAGCATACTTTGATCAGTTTGAAATTGATACTTCAAGAGTACTGCATACGCCAATTACAAATGTAGAAGAATTGAAATTTGATTTGATCGGCCAACTTGAAGCAATTGATCGAAAAGAAGACGTAATCATTGTCATTGATTCAATTGGTAACTTAGCATCTAAAAAAGAAATGGAAGATGCTATCAATGAAAAATCTGTAGCAGATATGTCAAGAGCAAAAGCACTTAAGGGTCTGTTTAGAATGGCAACTCCTTATTTAGCAATGAAAAATATTCCGTTGCTAGCAGTCAATCATACGTATCAAGAAATTGGTTTGTTTCCTAAAGCAATTGTTTCAGGTGGAACCGGTATCTATTACTCAGCAGATAATATTTGGATTCTTGGTCGTCAACAAGATAAAGTAGGAACAGAAATTAAAGGTTACCACTTTGTCATTAATGTGGAGAAATCAAGATTTGTTAAAGAAAAATCTAAAATTCCTATCTCAGTTTCTTGGGAAGGTGGGGTTGAGCCTTATAGTGGTTTGCTCGCCGTTGGTCTTGCTGGTAACTATGTTGCTAAGCCTTCTAATGGTTGGTACTGTCACGTTGACCGTAGCACTGGCGAGCTTATGGATGCCAA